>Ga0210059_1011449_pt1 | contig 13562 bp, 6 predicted proteins | sample Ectturendosymbi2_FD_188042 | JGI IMG/M metagenome (GOLD analysis project Ga0210059, IMG submission 188042) | Ecteinascidia turbinata endosymbiont from Florida, USA - Sample 2 (SPAdes) (version 2) | ecosystem: Host-associated > Tunicates > Ascidians > Unclassified | place: Key West, Florida...
CACAATGCGAGGGTCCCTTATCGGGCGCCAATTGAAGAGGCACTTTTGCCCGCCTGTGCCAATTCAAGCCGGGGAATCGAACCATCATGATTCCCAGGGAGAGAAACGTCTTTGTCTGCCAATTGCCAACGCCTAACCCCTTAGACCAAAGAAGCGCTTCCCTCGTCTTTACAGATCGAGGCGTTATATGTTTCGACTCAGGCCTTCCCTTCGCATTGCTGCGCAGCGTCATCTCACATCCGTTTGATAGGTGCTTTCCGCCGAGGAAGTTCCCTTGGACTTTGTCGATACGCTTATCGAATTTATCTCTGTATGTAATGGCCCTAGCGCCATTACAAGTGTTTTTTTGTTAAAATGCTTTTTCACTTGGTGCTCTCCAACAGGATTGTATAAATTGGGAAAAGACTAAGATTTGCAATTATATTCAATGTTGTCACATGCGTATTAGCTGAGCGTAGTAAAATTTTTAAATTTGTTTTTGTCAGAATTTGAAAAGATACTTTTGAGAACAAAGAATGAATTTTGGTTACACAGCGTGCCAAGGAAAAAAATTGTACACACTTTTTCTTAAAGTTCTGTGTGACTTTCATGAATAGGGCATCTGCAGGTCTTGTGTGGTTGGAATTGGGAGATAAACTTTAGATGACTTTTCATGAAATTTAAACTTTGCACTTAAATCGTTAAGGTATTGAAATCGGTAAAAAGCTTGTGTTTTCCAGATGCGACAATCATCGGCATTTCGTCGGCGGTTCTGATCACGATTTTAATGCTGATTGCTTTGTGGATGTGGAAAAGAGAAAAACACCGAAATAGGGTGACTGTTTTACGGCAGACTGGACTGCATCCAAATAATGGACAAGCGGTTGTTCGTGCCAACGCTTTCGAAATTCCAACTTAGTTTGTTTTTACAGTAACTGCTTTTTAATATTCAGTATAGCATGGCAACAGGTTCCAGCACGTGGTCTTGCAAATCGCAGATAGAGAAACTTTTAAATCGTATTCAATCTGTTTACTAGCTTACATGCATACGTGAGATGGCATGCTGTGTAGGCCTAAACTCATACATTCCAAGACTGACCAACCCTACAATGCGCAATACATGCACGTCCAGCAGTTTTCTTGCAAAAGCAAATCCTCTTCAGATTAACCAACATTTGACTTCAAGTGAGGTTGTAATAAAACCATTTCAAGCGTTACTGCAACTTTGTTGACGTGGTTATTACCTGAGGTGCAGCTGATGTAAATAAAATGAAAATTCCACATTCGTTATGAAAGAGGCTTTTACATAGGCCTACAAACCTTGTTTTTTCAATTTGACGGTGTGAAACCGCTTTCACAACTTGAATAAAAGCTTGAATACCCTACCAGTTCAAAGTGGATTTACGCGTGTTGAAAACAACATACATTCTTTTGTGCGCCGCTGAGCAACCCCGTCCGATTTTTTTCTATTAGCCGTTTACCTCAAAACCTGATGTTATTTCTCTCCCACTGCCATATCCTGTATGACAATGCGTGAATGAAGTCAGTACTCGGGGCGTTGTTTAAGTGTTTTGTTCCTCTCTCAGTGTTGATTGTGTTTATCAAATACCACCTACTCTGTAATGAGAATTGTATTGTATAACGTCTGCACTCCCATACGCAAAGCAGTAGACAAGCATAGCAATAATAAGGAACACAAAATTACATGAAAGAACACGAAGATAGATATGCGGTGGTAGTAGAAAAGCATACGCTCGATGGCGCGAACGCAAATACTTTGATGAATGACAAGCATATATATGTTGTACCATTGGCGCCATCACGGATGTTATGATGTAGTGCTGCGATGACTTTCAAGTAGACCTGTTTATAAATGCGTGGTTGAGTGGGGGCTGCGAAGGACCAGGGGTCATTTAGTCTGCAGACCTCCCTTGGGCGAAGCTACTTGTAGTGTACAGGGAACAGTTTATATCTGTAAGTAAAAGTCTGTTGCTCTGAGTATAAGGCTTGATATGCGCAATGCGGTTATATAGTTTATTGTACAAAATGCGATGCAGGCAAGGTCAAGCCACAAGAAGAAATTGGTTTAAAGCTACCACATAAAACATTTGCTGTTTTCACATATCTTGGAAATGTTCATGATGGCAAAAAAGGAAATGCGTCAACAGTTCTGGACTATAGTGCAGCATTGCAAATGTAATGCGCTATGACTAATCATTTTTGTGCTCTTGTGTTATTCGATTACCTTTGTGATGTGGACCATGTTTCTGCGGCAAATACATAAATAAAAATAAATGAAGCCATTCACACACGTATTTTGCCTATTTGTAACCTTTAAATTGCAAAATGGAGGAAATTACTATATTTTCAAGATATATTTCACAAGCAAGAGCTCCTGCGAAGCGTCCTTTTTACTATCATTGTAGATCATTGATTTGGATGAATTGCTGCTCAGGCAGTGGGAAAAACTCCTTCTCCAACCGCATGGAAGCCTTGTTCACACCTGCCTTCAGAATTTCTGTTATAGCTCATCTGTGCTTTCGTGATGTTATATGAAATACGTTATTGATTTTGTAAGTTGTGCAACAATAAAGGGCATTAACAAACTGCATCAAAAATATACGTTAAAGATTTATTTTATGATACTGTTGACGGCCGTAGAAAGGCAGGGAAGCGAGAACATCAGCAAGCCTTCGGAAAGATGTGCTCTTCTCAACCGATTATAGAAAACAACTGATAGTGGTGGAAGCTTGGGACTTGATCTCCGTCTCGAGTCTTATCACGAGCAGGCGCGGACATAGGAGGGGATGCATCCTTCCCCACCAGACCTAAAGAGGTGTTGACATGACTCTTAATTTCATTGAAAATCACCGCCAAACATATTTGTGTCCTGCACATTACTTAATCGCTAAAGACGCTAAAAATTAACTTATGCTAACAATTAGTCAAAAACGTTTCTTCTGTAATTAGATGAGGTGGCCTTGTTGTGGAACCTGATACAAGTTAGTCAATGATTGCATGCGCGTCCGAAGGGGAGGCAAAACTGGATTGAGATTAAGAACCAAATATTTCTGGAAAAACCTGAAGTCGGCATCTTAATTCCGATTAATTGATTTTATTCTTGCAATGACAGTTTCTTTCCTGGTATGAAACTCACACTGCACAAGAGTCAGGTTCACAGTTATAGTGTCATGCAGTGATGAGCTTGCAGTTCACTCATGTCCCCTCCTTTGCCTGCAGAGGTGGGTTGCGAAAGTCGCGAGCGGATTGTTCTACTGTTGGTCTTTATTGCGTAGCAATAACCTGGCAACAAATCTTCAAACGTTAACTTTATATTACGGTAGCAGGCGTTTTGTTGCATCAGACTGTTGAATGTCAGACTGTTCCATCTGGGCAGGTAATTCAGCGAGACAGTGACATGCTGATAGCGGTAAGCCACGTACATTTGTACTTTGTGAAAAAAAGCATGAGTGGAGTCTATAGCAATGCTTCCACAAGTTTGAAAAATCCATAATTATTAGTGCGAGTGTGACCAATGTGCCTGAGTGTCAAACTACACTTATGCAGGCTTCTTTTCATGCAGTATAAAATTACGTGGCTTGTTAGAATGCATATATGCAGGCTTGTGGGTATACGTCTTAATCGTTAAGGTTTTGTTCTGACATCTGAGTGAATACCGAGTGCAAAGCCATATTGGCTGTGGTGAGTTTTCATAATTCATCTGGTCAATTTTGCAAAACCTGCTTGGTGTTCATATTTTAGTAAGTTTGTCCGTAGTCGTGTCAACATATAGGTCTACTTAATTGTCCGGTTTGTGTAGCAAGGTGTTATTGATCGCTTTGAACGAGATCCCAGACGTTTGCAGCTCTTGTTTCTAAGTGATGCTGACAAGTCTTGCTAGCTGATCCCGCAATCAGGGGCAGGAGCAACCGGGCAATTCCCCCCCGAAATTTTCAAAAACATGTTCAGTTGTTAGTTCAGCTGGGTGCGGCCTTGCTAAGTAAATGAAGTCATATTTTGTGGTTTCGTTGAAAACCATGGCAATCCAATGCTTTTTCCTTTACAGATCATGGCAATGCTTACTTGAAAAGAAATGCCCTGCGTTGAAAATCTGCAGATAGCCTACTGTGTAAATTGTCGTAATACTAATATACCTGACTGCTGCTGCCAACGAAGCGTTTATCATTATTTTTACCGTAACATGGGGCATTTTCTTTGTAGTGTAGAAAGGAAAACGCGTTTTGTGAACGTCCATTTGCATTGCATCGTCAGCAATGTTCCCTCTAAGGGGCACAAATACTCAGGACCACAAGAACTGTTGCGCAGTGAAATCTCATTCTCGCGTACTTGCAGCATTCCAAAGCAATGGAAAAGCACACAAACAAGAAGCTATTTGAATGAAATGTGTATTTTGTTCGTATTTTGATAAGATTGTATATTTATTATATAATTCACAAAGTTTGTTATTCAATAAAAACTCCACTTACTCAGCCCTAAAATAATCATGCTCACTAAAACAAATATTTGCTCAGTATAAAATTATCTTAGAGGTAACACTGATCGTTAGCAATTTGAAAATGATAAACAAAAAGTTGACCTTTCCCCCCCTGGAAAAATTCCTGCGGACGCCCATGAATGATCGTGATTTCTCGCTTTCGTTTTTTCGTTACTTTCGTGCTTTCACGCATTACGAATTGTTTGTTTCTTTTCGTTCTCTTAATTTCGGTTTCAAAATAAACAGAATCAACCCCCTTCTTGTTATTATTTTACCAAAATTACCTGCAATAACAAATGTTATAAACAAATTGCTACTATGAGTGTTGCAGACAATTTCACTTGCTGCAACATACAAGTCAAACAGCACTACTGCACTATGCCGGCTGCTGCCACCGGTAACACAGCGCTGTAACAAACGTAACCCACAATGAGAATACGTATTATGTCGTCACATGAACTGTTTATCTCGAGTCCTCCATGTACCTGCGCCGATGCCACTGACTACGTCAGATCGTTGTTGTGTGCCACATTGCTTGTTGGTTCCGTAGCGGTGCAGTGTTAAAGTTTGACCAGTTTTATCACCCAAGCTTCTCTAAACCAAGCTTAGACTTGTTTCCTCGTAAATGTAAGTATGCGAAAGTGATTGGTTTACGCAATTTGGTCCTGTGAAACTTTGGGTTCCTTGCAAATCGATACCGCATTCCCCCCCACCAAATTGGCCTGTGTCCGCTACTGATCACGACGCTCGTTTTTTTTGAGTCTTGTTCTGTAGGTATTAGATCTCGTCTCGGTCTCGAAGGAAGCGAATCTCGGTCCTGAGTCCTTCGTCTCAAGACAATTTTATCAAAAAAGTCTCAGTAAAATTTCAGCAGTTCAACTGAATTGCTGTTGCTCCCATCCTTGACAAAAGAAAAGACAACTTACTTTGCAAAAGCGGATGAAAATCGATGAGTTTTCAGTTACCACCCGACAAATTTTCAAATATTGAGTCTCAGTACTGAACAGTCAAGTCAAATAGCTTTGCTGGAATTATTTCAGGTATAGTGATCACTCAAAACCTAGTAGTCTTGAAAGCACAGTAGAAACTGTGGTAGCTCAAGGCGTTTATGACAAATCAAGAGAATAGCTTTGCTGAAAAACTATTGATGCCTTACATTTCTTAATCAAAACAAGAAAACAAGTAGGAAAGATTGTGGACACCGTATGGCAAATTTTTAGCCGTTAAAAAGGGCCCTTCAAACTCTATGCATATATGAAGTTCCGCCAACTTTCCAAACATTTCCGAAACAACTGTAAGATCCATAGTGTTATTGCGAATCAAGCTGCTATTATCCAAAGAAACAGCGTGGTTGGTAGTGTGGTGAGACAGTGCTTTTTCCTAAAGTGTTTAGTGATAAATCTACTGTTGTAAACATTTATCCATTAATTAAAATATTCACTCAAATGGCTTATATAAAGCTAGACCTTAAAAGCCTAATTATATAGGTACTAATTGCCAAAATGCTTCCGAACATTTTAGTAGCACAGGCGAATTTTTCAACAAATCAGCAACTATTCTCAAGCTCATCTGACACAAAAAACAAACTTGTATTTCTAAATATGTTTTTTTTCAAACGCAAACATATTTTCCTTCCAAAAATGTGGGAGGCACGCAAGGTACCTTCCAGCCAAAAGGACAAAGTTCCTTTTACAGATTAAGTAGGAACAACCACGGTGCTTGCTCATCCAATAATTCCAAAAACGCTGGTTTATGCAAAAATGACACTGGAGACCTCTTGCATGGCTTTTGTTTTCACACGATAGATATGCACTGCCATCTTGGCAGTAATCCCCGCCTTACTCAAAAATACAAAACGTATGCATATTTTGAAAGGTCTGCTCGACAAAACGCTTGGAAAAAATCAGCTCCTGAGGGAATAAGTGATTGTAAGTCTTTTCAAAATTTAGTTGAAAACTGAATTACGCATGTTGTCAATAATCACCTGAGAACGGTTGATTTTGGAAAGCTTTTGTTACCGTGAATGAGGAGTGTAAGATTTCGGCTAAATCGGCTACTTTTGTAGTGATTGCTCAGTTATCACTAGGGCAACCAAACGTCAATAAAGTCAAAATTTTTTTCCTGTTATGAAAGTTCACGAAACGTCAACAAACCAAATTTCACGCTCATACCATGAGGAAATCCCAAGTTATTAGGTCAAAAAAGTCAAAATTTATCATTAGGTCAAAATTTTTCGTTAGGTCAAAATTTTCTTGCAGCACAGTTTTTTTTCACTTCATCGATACTCAACTGAAACTACAACAACAGATATTGATATGCTTTTGCAAATTTAGTTGCAATTCTGTAATAATAATGGATTTGTTGCGACTTCTGACGTAATGATGCTGTTTTGCCCACTATGGACGATTGAATAGTATGTAGGATAGGCATAGTAAGGCAAGAAACGCGGTCTTACAGTACTAGGTTTGGTAAATGCTCAATCCATTATGCGTATAACGTTTCAACTTTATGATGATCTCAGGTTTGACTCTACTGTAGTTATTTATGTACTTATCAGTATATCATCCCCAGAGTTAAACAACCAAAAATTTTAAAATTTCGAAGCACAGAGTGCATGAACACGCTTCTGGGTTAACCTCAACACCTAAGGCTGAATTATTTTGCGTTTGCAAACGCAGAAAATTTATAGGTCAAAATAAAGTCAAAATTTGTAAATTATAAAGTCAAAATTTTAAGTTTTTAGGTTAAAAATTTGGTTGCCCTAGTTACCACCTATTAAAACCAGACGACATAGGTGGCAAAAAACTTTAATAATCAGTTTGGAACAAGTCACGCTTCTAGACAAAATATTGAAAAATCCTTCTCACTTTTACCAAATATTAAATTCTTGATAAAGTCAAATTTCTTTCACTCTCTGTTAGCCCTAAACGTATTTTACGATTTTTGGCAATTTTTAAAAATATACGACATATTTCAAAATTGGTTTTATTTCCACAAAAGAAAAAGTTGTTAAAATGTGCAAAGTATGACAGTAAAAACCTTAAAAAAGTAATTTGAAAAGCTTGTCTTATGTTTCCCAATTGGAGCTGTTAAGCGACGAGAAGGCATGAAAAATCAAGCTCCGTCTTGGTCACTACATTTTTTGCAAACACTTTGGAACTTGAGATGTCCATGTCAGCGACAAAAAGCCCACCAGCCCTCTTGTTTTTTCTTACTGGTTCCCCATGATCTGCACGTTGCAAAGTTACGTCTGGTGTTGCAGTCTTGTTGCGCACTACTTCAAACAAGCCCCACAATAACTCTGTTTTTGTAGTAATCTGTCTAGTTTTTCAATAGTTTCTATGAATCACATGCTTATTTGATGAAAATTTTCTGACACTGCCAGTTCAAAAAGAACTTCTTAACGCTTGAAAGAAGAAACATTGAAAGAAAAAGCTCAGCGAACAGCACTGAAAACCTCTGCTTTTTTCTTGATTCCGTCTTCATTCAGAATCGGTAGAATTTGTATCACTAGCTTTAAAGCTTTCGATTGAATTCTTGCCGAAAAATAATTTTCAAACGAGAATATTAAAAAAAATCGTGAAAACTGGGGAGTACATCTTTTGTCATGCAAAACTATAGTGGTTTAAAGTGTATACGGAATAGGGCTTTATCCTGTAATCTAAATCAACCAACACTGGCCTTTTTCGAAGTGATCGAGCAACTTCCGGTGACTTCACTGCAACTCAGTTGACCGTGAAATTTTCAGTAGGGGTGTTTTTGTTCTTGGCCCGTTTTTCTTTCAACTGCCATGTATAGCAGCGCGGTGGCTGCTACATGCGGCGCGCTAATAATAACATCCCCGGTGGTGCGAATGCCATCGGAGATCTCCTTTGGCTTAGCGCTTTGGCGTGCAGGCAAGTCGCTTCCTTACGTGGTTACATCCAGGCCCGTAACCAAAGGGGGCTAAGTCCCCCGTAGAAAATTTTTCGCCCCCCCTGGAAAAATGTGTTGGACACAGTTTAAAAATATTGGACTTAGTTCAAAAAATTTGGGCCCCTCTCGGAAAACTCTTCGCCCCTCTATAGACAACATTTTGTTTTATGGAAACCATCAAATTCCTTAACATTTGGATGCCTACTTCAAATGTGTTTCTTACATCAGCAGCTTTTTCATCCTAATCACTGAGCCCCACCATTTTATATACATATTCACATCTGCAAAAGTAATTAAACTGCCTGCAAATAGACACGCCTCTTGTTCTCTTAATACTTGTGTTATTTGTGGTGCTGTTCAGGACTGGTTCACTTTCAGATATCCCTGTGTCGTTCAACATTTGTTTGAGACTTTGGGGATACTCAAATTGTGTTATTGTGGCTATTGATTTTGCTATATTAGGATGGCATAGGGCAGTTGGCTTTGCGACAAACCCTTTTTAGTGCATTTTAAAGTAAGTTTACCATTGAGTTTTACCCTGCTTTATTGTCAGTCGAAGAGAATGACACTTCCCCACCTTTTTGAAGAGTAAGCAACGTCCCTCACTTTCTGATGTGACGCCAAATTTTTGCAGTAATGCTTCAATCGTTGGTAAACTTCACAACAAAATTATTCCCAACTATCCTGACTGCAAAACATGTCTTTCTACCTGCAGGGCGTTCCTCGCTTCTGGTACAACCAAAACACTGAGTTGTGAGAAGTATCGCAAAACACCGTTCGCAAACTGCTTCCGAAACAATGTTCCTTCTAAGGTGCGCAACTGCGCAGTACTTCCAGACCATTTGCGCACTCATCTCATTCTCGCGGACTTGCAACATTCCAGCTACCTACGCTATCAAGATTCAGCAATAATGCTGGACAATGTGTGTAACATTGGAAAATCACGGTAACAAGAAGTTTATTTGCACTAAACGTGTAATTTGTTTGTATTTTGATAAGATTTTATACTTATTCGAATATTCCACAAAGTTTGCAATTCTTTTAGAACTATGCTTACTCAGCCTTTAAATATTCATGCTCACCAAAAGAAACATTTGGTCAGTGTAAAATTTTGTTAGCTGGAACCAGGCGTGCAATCAGGGGGGTACTTGCCCCACCTGTTTTTTTCAAAACATTGCATAGCAATTTTGACATTTGCAGAAACTTTCAAATTATAAAGTTAAAATATTGTATTCCAATCATTTTTAAGATGTCTTATTAGAATTTTGCTTTGTCTTACTGGTTAATTATCTCCTTACAAGATATATCTTGAGACAGGCCATCTGAATGAGAATTTCGTAAATGATTGGTATCTAACCACAAATATTCTGGAATTGGGAGATCGTATAAAATGTTGGTAGCCTATTTCTAAGGCTTTTTTCATTCTTTTTTTATGTACCACTCTGAAAATTTTCAGAAATGCAGTGTGTGTGTACGCTTTGACTTTGCTTCTTGTCATCTTCTGAGAAAGAGAGTTTGCATACACTCTTGAAACGTCAACCATAAATACTGCATAGCTATCAAACCAGTGGAGCAAAGTTTGCACCCAGTACACTATGCCTGGTGACAGAAACAACATACTCGTATGTTCACATTGTGTTGGTTTTACGTTTGCCTGGGGTTACTGTAGGCTACTTGAACCATTTTTGCATTTTATGATCAGTGGTTTACCGTTGCTGGGTTTCACAGCCAAGCTCTGACGTCGCAAGAGAAATTCTAATTTTACAAGAGCCTCAAAGTTATTAGGTGTTGTTTAGGTAGTCATAGCAAGAGTGGCGAGGCCGACCCACATCTGGTGGCGAGTCTGGCCCAACCATTCGTAATAGAGTTAAAGTTTCATTCGTAATAGCATCATTGATTAAATATATCCTGACATTCATACTAGTCTCTTGTATTTGACAGCTCAGCCACTCGCAATATCGTCGGCAGAAATTGTCACATTAAGTATATTCAACTTAAGTTTCAAAAATCTTGATAAATGATTTGATGAAATTGCTAAAACCAGATGAAAAGTTAGGTAGGTTTACTTGTAGTCTATACATCTGCCACAATACATCCATGACTGCACTAGTTGAATACGGAACCAGATGTTTGTATTAGGTTCATAGGCGTACGAGGCGGGGGGCCTGCCGCTCACCCCGGATTGAAAATTTTCAGGGCAAGCGCAAGTTGTTCAAAAATCCTGAATGATAGAAAATATTTCAATACAGTGAAAAATTTCAGGGCACACTCTGTTTTTCAGGGCAAGCGCAAGTTGCTCAAAAATCCTGAACGGTGAAAAAATTTTCAATGCAGTGTATAAGCGATTTGAAATGCATGTAAAAGATGCCATCGGGACCAAAGAAAATGTAACGTTACAGGCAAATTGACGTTACAGACGAAGCCGTTATTAACGAATTCAACTGAATAGAACAGATTTACAAGAAGTTTCAGGCCCCATTCGGATTAGCTAAAAATGTTATTTTCAGGGAAAATTGTTTATTTTTAGGGCAAATTGTTATTTTCAGGGCAAATTTTTTCCGCCCCCACAGTAAAATGCCTTCCCGTATGCCTACGATTAGGCTACTAATTTTTTACTCTGTCCTGATGGCTCGGTCTGTATCTTGATTAAAACCAGGCCCGTAACCAGCTTGGGAAACCAGAGGGGGTGAAGAGGTTTGTGGGAGGGGCCCAAATTTTAAACTATATCCAATAGTTTTAAACTATGTCCAACATATTTTTCCAAGGGGGGCGAAAAATTTTTACCTAGTTACAGGCCTGATTAAAACTAAGTTTTCATTTTCGGAAATGTTTCGAAGAGAACTTTGTCTGTGACTGTTTTCGAAAAAGTTGAACCACAGTGGAATAAGCACGATGACGTCATCGAAAGAAAGTTCACGAAAATTGCCACCCCCGAAATGAAGAGCTGGTTGCGCCCCTGGCTGGAACACTGCTCTGAAACCTATAGTTGAAATTTGCTTTTTGGTGAATTCGGATTTTCCCTCCATGGTAGCCTCTATCGTGCTTTGCGAAGAGCCACCTTTGAAAAGGTAAAAGAGCTGCTCTTTCCTTGGCAAACTGCGTTGTTTTGCACAGCGGTATAGCTCTAAATTTAATAGGAAAGCAATGACACAAGTTGTTCAAAGCATGTTCCGGCACTATTGAGTAAAGCATCTACTGGTTTCGCAAAAATTTGCGATGAACGCGAAAACTAAGTGTAAAACCGTTAGCAGGAATACTCAACATTAATTTGGTAAATAATGAAGTAATGGAATTTCGCTTTTCAAAAGGCCTGATTTTTCACAACCCGTTCGTACTTGTCTTCAGCATAAAGAAATTACGCAATAAAACTCTAATTTAGCTCGGTATATTTACGTTGTAGAGCAACCGCGCGTCCTTCAAAAACCGAACACCTTCTATGTCACAACAATACCCAGTAAGCACATAGAGAAAGTACACAAAACACGAAGAAACGAATGCTTGATAAAAGATTAAGAATTAATGTGATCGTGTTAACTTGTTTTTATTTACACACACAGACAGCCGCAAAGATATAAAGCTCCAAAAAAGATAATGTGCTGGAGCAGGAGTTCTCAGACTTTTCAAGTATGTGGCCCATTGAATAAACAAACAGGGGGTCCGTGACCCACCGACTGTACAACTTCTCCAATGCGACAACTTTTGCCCATGCACAGAGTAGAAAATAAAACAAATAAAAACAACTTTCAATAGCACAGCGTGCTCTACAATCAATGCGAAGGCTGAGCCTGTTTGTTATTAGAAAGCATAGAGATACAAGGCTCAATACATGATAATCAAGCCATCTATCTGCCTGCTTCTAGGTCCTGTTTAGGATGGCAACAAGAGCCACCTGTCTGCCTCAAAATGCCTTCAGTAACGACATATTGTGCACAACGTAGTAAGCTTTGTGAAAATTTCAACATCGCAATAATTTCTAACAGGTAATCACGAAAGAAAGCGTATTACGACGTTTGTAGCTGAAAAGCTACCTACGTTCTCGGTCAAAATTTCAACCAGCAAAACGTAATCAATTTCAATAATACCAGGCCGTGACCCGTCAAAAATTCTTCCGTGGCCCATTCATTGCCCCAAAGACCTGCGGCTTACTTGGCTACTTCAAGTTTGTGAAGATCCCGTTGTTTCCATTGCGCAGAAAGCACAATCAAATATGGCGCTTATCGATTATTTCAAATGGATGCACTTACTTACGCGAAGTTACCAGCTGACAATATTTTTTCGTAACTATCTCTCCGCTTTTAGTTTTGTATTCGCGAGAAAAGAAAAATGAAAGTCTACTTTTCCACGCGTCTCGCCATCCTGCGCTGAGGGGTGTGAAGAATAATACTTTCGTTGTTGATCACGTATGAAAAGATGATTTTTGGCAGATCGTTTTCGTAAGCACCGCATTCATAAAATCAACTACTCTCTCTTGATCATAGTTGTTGATACTTTCTGTAACCTACTGGTGCAAATATTTTTGTGCGTGGAACAGGTTCCCGATGATGTGGCTATGCCTGTCAGCAGAAAAGTGGCAGTGGTTACGTCAAAAGGTGGTCGCAGCCAGTTTTTCAAACAAGCGCAAAAATTGGGATTGCTTCTAAAACTTATCGCTAAATCATTTTCAAAAAGTTAAATTTCAAACGCTCACTTTTCATGCAACGTAAAATTTTTGGCAAACTCAAAGGAATGGAATAGCTGCAAAAATTACACATCCAGGGCGTAAAATATCTGCGGCTGCTTCGACCCAGTACCATTCGATGTGGAACTTGAGCAACCACCGAATGCATTTGCTGCCCGAGACATACTCCACGGATCTGCTACGAACACGTTGAGATGGTAAAAATCATTGGAATGCGACGCAACGGTGAAGTCACGGGCAGAGCGTGGGCGCGGTTTGCGCACTTGACCATGGCCAGCGTTCCCGGCGACAGCGATTGGTGACACGTTAACGTAGTCACTGTGACTGAGCAAGTCGCCAGCCCTGGATGCCGTTCTTTCGATGAGGTTTTCGCTGGAATGGCACATATTGTAACGCTTTGCGATATTTCGGGCTCTCGAGCGACTTCTGCTGGTTACAACGTGTTCAGCGTTGCGAGCTTCAGCCTCATCCGCTCCGCTTGTCGTCAGTGGTTCT
>Ga0210059_1011451_pt1 | contig 13561 bp, 10 predicted proteins | sample Ectturendosymbi2_FD_188042 | JGI IMG/M metagenome (GOLD analysis project Ga0210059, IMG submission 188042) | Ecteinascidia turbinata endosymbiont from Florida, USA - Sample 2 (SPAdes) (version 2) | ecosystem: Host-associated > Tunicates > Ascidians > Unclassified | place: Key West, Florida...
CTTGCAAGTTTGTTATACCTAAGTGAAAGCAGGGTAGTATGAAGTGTTTAGATAACGAAGAGAAAAGTGAATGCTCCCAAGCGGTTAAGCTAAAACTTAAACTAATTTGTTTTACTTTCTTGGTTGGCAGTTTGTGCATTTTGACCTGTGTAGCAGCTTACTTGTAACATGTTCATTTGGCCATCTAAGGAAAAATATAGCGACACATGTACGTTCAACAGAGCTGAAGCTTGACAGCGTTCAACCGTAAAAAGTTGTTTCAATGAAGTCATTTGAGGGAGTATGCCTGAGCGAGTTTATCAACCGCGTTGCGCAATATGGGCACATGCTCACCGGTAGAATGCATACATTTTTCAATTTTACTTGTTTACTGATATCGTTTGCAAGGTATCCGCTTTAAAATCGATTATTTATCAGCCTTCTCTAATAATTTTAATTGCGTTTTATTTAGATGAGTACTTTTTTCTGTAAAATTAAAAGACTAACTTCTGCTTGATCGTATTTTGCAAAAGTGAGAGATGAACGTGCATTTACATCGATTTAAAACAAGTTTCCGTATTCTTGGAAAGTGCAAGTAGGGTTTATGAATTCATCTGAAAAGAATTATCACTTTAAGTAACTAATACAGCTGAAGGTCGGAGTCGGTCCGGAGTCGGAGTCGGAGTTGGAGTCGGAGTCGGATAATCAAAATTGCCAGGAGTTGGAGTCGGAGTCGGATGACGGGACTTCCGACTCCGCAGCCCTGGTAAGTAGCATATGGGACAAGCTGGTGGGACTTGAATCCAAATTTGAAAAAGTTCAAAATGAAAATGTCAAGTTAAAACAGGAAAAACAAAATCTTGAAAACCTTATGCATACTCAATACTTTCGAACTGATGAATTGGACCAATACAGCAGCAGAGAAAATGTTAGAATCTTTGGAATTCCATAGGACTACATAGTTGAAGATGATGGCAAAAACAACTCTTGAAACTAGCACAGAACTGAACTTTACTCTGCAAGAAAAAGGTATACAACGAGTCCACAGGCTGGGCAAAAAGAAAAAGTCCAAAGCAGCTAAACCTAGAGGAATAATTGCTCGTTTTGTTTCATATGCCAAAAAGCAAGATTCATAAAGAAAAGAAAAAAAACTGAAAGGCATCAAAATTGCAGTCTGAGAAGATTTAACAAGTACGAGAGACAAACTAGAAACTATATACCTATTTGAAAAATCATCCCAACATACAAGATGCATATGTTTGGAATGGAGCCATAAAAGTAACATATAAAAGTACATGGTATAATATAACATAATGGTGATCTGTTCCAACTAAACATTGATATAAACTGGAAAGAGTTGGGAGTCAAATTTTTAGCAGGTTTGCATGTTGAGTAAGTTAATAGTAATGTCAACTGTGTAGTGCCTAAGTTACAGATCTAGGCAATTCACTATGTCTGTAAAATTTCCGTGCGCGATTTGTGTGAAGCCCTGCAGTAAAAATAAAAAAGCCTTATAGCTTGTGCCTTGTGTGAATGATGGTTGCATTTCAAATGTATTGGTATGTGTCTGTCTACTTTTAACTCATTGGCGTCTAGCCCTGAACCATATTACTATCACCATTGTATAACAGATCAGATTCATTTGGTACTGTAAGTTAACAAATGAAGAAATACAAAAGTTATTTAACTATGTTTGTAATGAGAAACAAAATACCTTGACTCTAGCTTTTGACAATAATAAAGATACTTCAACTGAACCTGACATCTGCTGTGAGTATTATGATCAAAGTACAGTAGCTTTATTAAATTCATAGAAAATAAGAGGGAAAGAGACATTTCTTTTACATTGCAATGTGAGAAGCTTAAAAAAATAGCAAACTTGTAGCGATATCTATCGGAATTGAATTTAATCCCAGACAAAATTGGCATAGCAGAAACACGTCTAATCATACAAATAATCGGATGTCTAACCATAAGCTTGAAGCTTATGATTTCTACCATCGTGACTCTCATACACTTGCTGGTGGAGTTGGCCTATATATAAAGACCCATCTTACTGCAAACTGAAGGGATGACATGACAAATTCCACGGATGATTTTGAAACAATATGGGTTGAAACTAACAATAATAAGGATAAAATTATGGTAGGGGTAGTTATTATAGACGTCCAAATAATAATATCTCAGCTTTCCAAGATGAATTTTTTAGTACCTTACACAAGCTGTTGTGGCGGTCGGTAGATGGCGCCACATGTAAATGAATGGTCACCGCTAGATGGTGCCCATGAGTAACAAGTCACTGTGATAGTCATCACAAGCGAATTATCGTAGTTCACTTATTCCTATATAATGATAGTGCAACCTAGTAGTAGTAGTAGTAGTAGAGTGAAGTCAGTGATGCATCTCTATTGCTACTGGTTGCTTTCCTGTTAGTTAATGCCCCGAATTGCCATCTTTCCCTTATCCTTGCCTCAGTAGTTCAAGGCTATGCAGTCAACTGCAATACTGTCCTCCTGTAGCTGCCTATATTATATTCTTTGAGAATTTAATATAGATTTTCTGAAGATAAATCCAAACAGCTCAGTGGCTGATTTTAATCACTTCACAAACTGCTATGGTATTCACTGCCTGATAAATAAACCAACAACAGTGACTGATCATAGTTCAACTTTATTAGATCATCTATACACTAGTGAATCTACAAATACCAGACATTCAGGAATCTGCAAATGGAATGTCAATGACCATTACCCAATATTTTGCATCATATCCCTTCATCCAAGTCATATTATAAATGTAAAAAGCTATATGTTAGGGATACTACACTATTAGAGAATGAAGCTTTTCTAGATGATCTTCAAAGGAATATGGAAACATTGCAAATGCAAGATATTAAGACAACTTTTTATAAATTTGCACTTTTATTTGAAACAACTCTAAACAAACATTCACCCCTCAAAATAATGTCAAGAAGCAACAACGAATGCACCGCAAGCCATGGATTTGTAAAGGCATTTTAAAATCAATAAAAATAAAAAACAAATTATTTTATAAAACTCAAGACCTAGATAAACCTAATAGCAATAAATGGAACAAATATAAAGCATACAGGAACATCTTGAACCACATAAGTGAATATGCTAAGATGATTTATTTAAAAAATCAGATAGCACAAAAAGGTAATAACTTGAGAAAATTATGGTCTACTACCAATGAAATAGGCTTACTCAACAAAGGAAAGAAACAAACAAACGTTATTAACAAGGTGCAAAATGAACTAGGATCATCAGATGCTACTGACTTTGATATTGCTAACATATTAAGCAAATATTTTTCATCCATTGGGAAAAATTAGCAAACCAAATAGAGAAAACAAATTCCAGCCCCACCAAAGACCACTCAATCATCAACGCTTCAGACATCCTTTTTCTTATTTCCCACCTGCCCAGAAGAAATACAAAAATTAAAAAGTAAGTTGGATGCAAAAAAAGCAGCAGGCTACCTATTAATGACATATCGATCAAATACCTCAAGCTGGCTGGTACAACTATTTCCAAGTTCTTGTCAGATGTTTTTAATACATGTATTCTTGATAGTGAGTACACTGATGATTTAAAGATTGCACAAATTATCCCCATTCACAAATCAGGATCAAAAGAATGCTGTTCAAATTATCGACCGATACCTATATTACCTGCAATCAACAAAGTGTTCGAAAAACTTATTTATTCTAGATTGTATTCTTATATTGAGACAAATGAGCTATTATCTCCAAGCCGATATGGACATCTACCTAATTAGCTATTAATGAAATATACAACTATTATCTCCATAATTTATATCAGGTTTTAGTAACTTGTTCAATATTTTTGGATCTCTCCAAAGCATTTGACACTGTGAAGCATCAAACGCTTTTAGAAAACCTAGCAAAACAATACGATATTAAAGAATTGCTATTGAAATTATTTGAAAACTACTTAGCTAATCGAACACATTTGGTAGTGGTGTTCCACAAGGCTCATATCTAGGCCCTTTACTTTTCTTACTCTATGTCAGGGGTCTCAAACACGCGGCCCATGAGGGCATTTTGTGCGGGCCGCGATGCTTTCGGGAATTTTCAAATATTGAACATTTACGGTACGTTGCCAAGTGCCTTGAAAAAAGATGCAGCGAAACAAATGAACCAAAGCTAAAAGATACCCAGTGCGGTTTTCATCCTGGCCATAGCACTACAGTCCAAAATTTCACTCTCCAGCAAATTTTTGAGAAATCTTGGGAGGATGCCAAAATCCTTTACACATGTTTTGTCGACCTCGAGAGAGCATACGGCCGAGTTTCTCGTGAAAAGCTTTGGGAACTGTTGCGGGAGTATGGTGTTGATGGCCGGCTGTTACTGGCCGTCACGGTATTCCTGCTCAGAAGTTTGTGTCCGTGTCGAGAGAATTGAATCACGATCGTTCACGGTTGGTGTTGGACTCTGACAAGCGTGTTTGCTGTCACAGCTTTTTTTCACAGTCTACATCAGGGGTGGCCAAACTTCGGTCCGCAAGCTGCATCTGGCCCGCCGACCAGTTTAATCCGACACGTCAGATACCTTTCACATTTTTTTCAAGTGTCACGTTTCCGACTGTGGACAAAAGTGCAACAGCATTAACTGCTTCCTGTCACGTAAATCGCACTGTATCCGCCCCTCCAGTGGCCAGGCAGTCGCGAATTCGGCCCTCGGGTCAAAACGTTTAGCCATCTCTTGTCTACATGAAGTGGATAAACAGTCACAGCCGAATAGAAGAGGGTGTCACATTTTGAGCTGCAAGATCAACCGTTTACATTTTTGCAGACGATCTGATACTGCTAGCATCGTCTCAGCACGGTCTTCAGCATGCGCTCGATCTGTTTTCCACTACGAGTGACCTAGCCAGAATGATAATTAACACTAAAAATACTGAGGTGTTATGTCTCTCTACAAACCAAAGGTAGTGTATGCTGCAAGTGAGCGGAATACACTGCAGCAGCTGAAAGAATTCAAGTACATAGGGGTGGTATTTACTAGTGACGGAAGGTGGAGCGAGGAGGCGGATGGATGGATTGCTAAAGCTAATGCAGTTCTTCATGACCTTTATTGCTCTGTGGTCACAAAACCGGAGGTTTCAAGCACCACAAAGTTGTTAGTTTTTAAATCGGTCTTTGTTCCGATCCTTACCTGTGATCCTGAATCTTGGGTTGTAACCGAAATAATATTATCTCAGGGACGACAAGCGGCAGAGATGGGATTTTTGCGAAAAGCGCATGATGTGACACTTCGCGACAAAGTGCGCAGCTGTAAAATTCGCAGAGCCCTAAATGTGGAACCGCTTCTACGAATTGGGACAGCACAGATCTACTGGTTTGGCCATGTGTCCAGAATGCCCCACGAGAGACTGGCGAGGCACGTCCAGCTAGCTAAACCCACGGAAAAGCGGTTCAGAGGTCATCCAAGGCCTAGGTGGAGTAACTACATCTCCGACCTTGCTTGGTCTCGTATTGGTGTGGAGCCACCAGAACTATCTGAAATTGCTGTTGACCGGGTGATATTACAAGTCTTCCTAGGGCTGTAGCCTCCGCGACTCTCCCTAGCTAGAGGAAAAGTGAGCATGAAAATGAATGAAATAAAATAACATTTTCGTTACTCAGAGTATTCGCCGGTGTTTAAAAGTGCTCGCCTAGCGAGTGAACAAGTTCCCTAGACGGCTAGAAATGATTAAAACCAACGCAGAGACGGCTAGAAGTGATTTGTCTATAATTCATGATACCTTTCGCAGGAAATAAAGATGCAAAGGCTCATTTTAGTAAGTTCATGTACCGCTGTTGTTGCGTCAGCGTTGTAATGCGGCCCGCGGGTTACCTTATAAGTCCTCATGTGGCCCATGGAGCAAGTTGAGTTTGAGACCCCTGTCTTAAACCAATATTAACCCGTGTCCATTACATGCTACCTTTAGTATTCCTCATTATCATCATAAACCTTTCTCATGGTACAAACCTTAAGCCTCATGAATATAACACTATCTTACCATTAGGCTAATGGGGAATTTAGCTAGAAACCACCTGGTTATATTATGTACCCCGGGAAGATGCAATATAATTTTGATTGTATTTCTATTCATGAGTTTGCTTGTTTATTTTATCTTGTTTATTTGTGAGTTTTTTTGTGTTTGTTTCCCGAATAAATGAATAAAATAACAATAGTGATAGGATTTTGCATAACCCTGGAACGCTAAGCCAGGGAGGATTCCTCCCGTCACGTGAGGTGACCGTGTGGTTCATACCTAAGCAAACGTGGGAGCGCCCTTCACTCTTCACTAGCTGGAGATGTTTGTCTGACTTCTCGAATGGTGCGTGTAATCTCGTGCTCGCTGTCTGCACTTTCCCACTTAGTAGAAAAGATAGTAGTTTGGGGTGAACATCACCCTGCTTATAGTTATTGTGATTTTTTTTCCCGTGCGATATAAGGCTGTACGTGTGGTAATCAAGGGTTGTAATTCACTCAGGGCGTGCTTACTTACCACATGGAGCAGGAGAGGTTCCTCAAAGCCAATATATTTTTTCATGGGCTTTTTTATATTAAATTGTTGTATCTTCTCTCTAGAAACTAACGCTGGGTGAGCTCCACCCGGTCAGGTGTGGTTTCCCCTTTAATCAATAGCAGCATCAAGTTAAAATACAAAGTAATTTTATTAGTCCACAAACCGCGGAATAAGAGCTACGTTTCCAGTGTAGTTTACGTAATCAAACTAATTGCATGAAAGTTTTGTTGTTTTTATTTTTTAATAACGGGTGACATTATCCCTGGGTTGTGATTCATGTGACGAAAACTAGGGTTGGTATTCCAGAATTTTAAACAGGATTTCGATTTTAAAATTGTCAGCTTTCGGATTTGATTTTGGATTGTATTTTGAAATAAAGTTGTTGATCAATATTGGATTTGAAAAACATAGCCTATGATAAATCCATTCATCTCTGCAATACTGCGCTTTCGGAATTGGTTTTGGAGCTGAAACAGGAAAAGATTGATTAGGGCCCGGAACAGTGCTTTCGTAACAAATCGTAATGGAACAATCGTGGTTCAAGAATATGCAACTTGTCGTGTCTTGCAAAAAAGCCAGATTGTTCCAGCGCACCATCGAACCGTTCTTAAAAAGAGAGTAAAATCAGTGCAGTATATCTAAATATAGCTGATCTGAAAGAAAACCACACTTTAGTAGGAATAGCAGCCCGATAAACGAACGTAGTCATATATAAATATAAAAAACATGGAATCTTGTCCATGAAATAATATCAATTAAAATCAAATCTCAAATCTCAACGTGATATAAAAAAACATGGAAATTTGTCTATGAAATAATATCAATTGTGAACAAATCTCGGCAGAATAATAAGCACTTTGAAGATTCGGAATGTCCGAAAAATGCGAAGAATTAAACAATTTCATCTCAGAAGTCGGGAAATCCCTTTCGGCGCAAACAAAGCCTTCCGCTATCACCTAGGCTACAAGCATTTTCTTAAACATATAAATTCAAAGATTTCACTATTTCTAGCTCCTGCTGATGTATATGAAATCCAACTTCTTATGAGAAACCTTAATATGAAGTCGGCGAAATATGCACTCTGTTAAGATCACAGTGTCTGATTCTTGGCTGTGAAACAATTCCTTAGGATATAGGATACTGTGATATTTTATGTAAGAGGTGAATAGATTTGGATTATTATTACGTCATAAAAAAAATATGCTTTATGATAGGAGAGCAATCGCAAGATAGAACGGATTAAGTCTCACTGCCTCCGACAGTGAGACCTATAGGCCAGTAAATAAAACATAGGCGAAGGAGGTGCGGCGCAGGGAGGAATGTAGCTCCACAACTTGTGCTTTTCGGAAAAAATAATTTCACATTTGGAAAATAATATTGTATCGAAATTGTAATCGTTTTTAAAGTGTTTTTGTCAATTTAAGTCTTTCCCGGTGTTAATTTGGTGAAAATTGGAATAGACGTGCCGTTTCTTTAGTTGGTCAAGTTAAACTGTAAAATATTTTGAAAACCTACTCTTTGGGCGTAAACACATTTTTCAGGCAAAACACTGTAGCCCCCAGACTTTTGGCTCCTACACTTATACTACAAAGACTACAAAAATGTGAATGATGTGTTTTACGAAAGCCAAGTAATCCACTCACCTTCATTACCGGTGCCAAAATCGCAATAAAATCATTTTCGTGTTATATTTTTTAAGATAATGAGTCTTGCAGGGCGAGCGGGCCGAAAGTCGAATAATAGTTCAACCGGTGATGTAGGTACAGTGTACGTAACGTGCAAAATTAAATGACATTTTATGACTAATTTTTATGCAGTGCATCGTTTGAATTTATGCATACGGTTAGTGAGTCGTCGAGAGTTCAAACAAGTTGGGAAGCACTGGCTTAGTATAATGACGTAATCATACTTTTTCTGCATGCAGTGCCGTATCAGCCCAACTCTCCCCCCCCTCCAAAATGCTTCGAAGGGCCCCTCTAATGGTGGTTTATAAAAAAAAATTATGTAATGCGACATCTCTAGACTGAATGGACTTCAAAACAAAATATTCTAATTGCAGACAAATAATACACCAGGCCCGTAGCCAGTTTTTGAAGTTTGGGCGGCAAAATACATTTTTATGGGGGAAGGATTTTTATTTTTATCGTTTGTTTGAAACAAATTTTTCCGAGCACAACAAAATTTGGGCGCACAAAAAAGATTTGGGGTAACTGCCCCCAAATAAAAATGTATTTTGTCGCCAGAAAAGTCTTCCATTGGGGACCTTCATGTTTGTGCAGGGGAGCTAGACATTCTGAAAATTTATTTTTAATTCACAACATGAACAGCATTTGCAGATTGTTCAAATTAATTATAAATATTTTCCCGCAAATACGCATAATAGGCTCGTAGTTTCCAACCACATATTTTTGAACCAGCTTAACAAAAGGAAGTGAGTCGTAAATCATTGTCATTTAATTGACGGCGATTATTTGGAGATGTGGTGATGAAATGCAAAAAAAATTGCAGGAAATCAGAATAAATCCTATTGTTCAGTTATCAAAACATTATAACCAAAGGAGCAAACATGAGGCCGGTCAAAGGATGTGCGCCGCGATGAACGTTTTCTGTCATTAGCGCAAATTGATAAACTTTACCATGAACTTAAGTGAAATATTCTAATAAAGCGTGCGCATTGGGCTTTTTACTGGCCGAAATACGCATGCATAAACCTTGCTGATATCTGGACTGTGAATCCCTGGGTGCATGGCACATGTTCAGATTAATAATATTTTGTACCCCAAATCGCCTATAAATGTTAACAAATATAGACTAAGGCCTACGTGGACGCAACGGTTAACATCCATAACCCACTAACTGCACTCAATGGCGTAACTGACAGCGGCATGTAGAAGCTGGGCTCCCTCTTGTTGATATTTTGATATTTAGTTTTCATTAGGTTGTTGTTTTTTTGCGTTTTTCGGGGTGTTTTCGTTTCTTTTTAGCGAGTATAGACATCCACGACATCCAGAGATTCACTATCATTTCCTAACTTTTTTCTGAGTTTTGGCTAGTGGGCCCCCTTCAGCTAAGCTTTGCCCCCCTGGCTCAAACCTCTAGGGCAATGCCCCCCCTCAGACTCAAAAAATAAAAAGATGTATAAACAGTATGCGTATTTTTAGGTGTAAATGCGTATTTTTAGGTGTAATTTGCGTAATTTTAGGTGTAATTTGGGTATTTTTAGGTGGAATTTTGCAAAATTTCCCGGGGGCGTGCCCCCGGGCCCCATACAATGGTCGTCCTAAAGTTGATTTGTGACGTCACACAATTGTGACGAAACTTGCCCCCCTCGGAAATTTTCTGCGTACGCCACTGTTTGGGACACCCCACAAAATAGACATCTAACTACACAATTCACTCTATCTGGCTGTCTGAACAGCTGGCTTCGCAAATGTGTAACTTTGGTCGTAAGCACCAAAAGTATCTTGTTGCTGTACAGTACAAAATAAGATAAGACTACCTGGACTAGACATAGTAGCTTACGTTTTTTTGTAACAATCACTACACAAAATACGTCGATCAAGTGGAAATCTGACTTCTGAACGTATACAACTAGGCATGTAGGCAGGGCCGGATAAATGAACGCGAGGCCCATCAGGGCAAAGTCGTGACCGTGAGGTCCCCGACACGCTTAGCCTTAGCGTAAGTGCGCAGTTCGCTCCTTTGCCTGCAGAGGCAGGTTGTGAAACTTGCTTTTGGGTTGTTGTACTCTTGGTCTTTACTGCGTAACAATAACACGGCAATAAATCTTCACATGTTCACTTCAAGTCATGGGAGTAGGCGTTTTGCCGCATGTGACCAGGGCTACCACTGAGGGTTTTTTCCACCCAGATCTGTTTTTTTTTAGTCGACCTCTGTGTCTAGGTTATTATGAAAAATCGCGTGATACCTGTGTTTTTTGAAGTGATAAACTCATCAGTAACTTCAATGTGTTCAATAATTAATAAGGATAACTTTACATTACAGTGTTTACAAGCGCACATCAGGTGAGAAAGTACGCATATCGGATGAAGCAGAGCGTGTTCAATCGGTTTCATATTCTCATATAAGATCATTGTCAGGCTTATATACAGTGGTGTGTTTAAAGAGAAGGCAAGCGAGGCACTTACCTCGGACCCCCTTTTGCAACTGTAATGTGCAAAGTAGCCTACCTTACTTTCAAATGGGGCCCAACAGCAACTGCAATGTATAAGTGGGCTACTTTGCTTTCAAAGGGGCCCCCAACACCAGTTGTAATGTGAAAATACCTTGCTTTCAATGGGGCCCAAAATAACTGTAATGCACTTTTCTTTCAAAGGGGCCCCTAACTTCAATGATTTCTAGTGCTTCATATTCCAATTTAGGGGATCGAAGCTTTCTCTGGAGTGCTAAGTGGTGACAGGACTGGAATTTTGGGCCCCCTGTGACAGCGTGGACCCCCCAATTAAGGGGTATGGAGTGCGGCTGATACGGCTCTGTCTGCATGGCTCTACCAGAAATACGTCGGAATAAAAACGTTGCAGTTGCAATCGCACACACATTTTCTTGATTTGCATGTTGACGATCCATCGAGAATAGGATTAGATATGAAACTAAGTCCAATATTTCAATTCAAAGTGTTGTTCATAATACAACAAAGGTGAAGGTAAGCCAGCGTGCATGAGGATTACTGTTTTCTAAGAGGTAATTGTTTGGCAAAGTTTGCCGTGGCTGCCCGTCTTCGCATTCCGTCCTCGTGCGCTTACCAGTTTACCCAGCATTTTTGTTGACTTACTCCGTACCTGTGAATATCTCTTAAGCTGCCAATAATTGTCTGTTGTAAACTGCCTAAAATGGAGACTCTTTATGACCTAATTGATCACATCGATAACCGCTAGGCGACTGTAAACGCATTTATCAGTTGTTCTGCGACAGTCAACCACCTGCGAGACATTCGTCTTGCCGCACTCGATTCCAAATCTGGCGCACACAGCGATAGCCTCCATTGGTCTCTTCCAGCTCATCAAGTTGGGCGCTAATACTATGATAGATTGCCCTATTAAAATCTTAGCCTTAGCTAAACATTTACAACAAGTTAAACGCCCACAGCGCCATTTGTGAGCAATGTTTACGCAACAGTGCACCGCGCAGTCGGTATCTATGACGTTCTTCGCTACTAGAGAGTCTAAACAATCAAGATGATGACACAAACCAAAAGAAAGATAATCTAATCTTGAAAGATGCGATAAATCAGCAAATTCTCACACAGCCGATTTGCAAACAAACCGAACTTTGACCACATTAAGTAGCAAGGGTAAAACAAACTATGCCGTTTTTAGTCGAAGCACTATTGTCCTCTGGACTAGGTTAGAGGCCAGCCATTATGTCATTGGCCATTTCAAATTTTTTTGACCTTGAGCCTAGCCTAGACCAAGCCCCAATCAGTCTCCAAAACATCGCCATTACTATTTCTGTGAGCATGGCGTTCATGAGCACTTCGTAAATTAGATATCGTATTACGTGAAGTAGGTCAACATAGCAGACACTATAGTGGCACTCCAGAACTATCGACAGAATAATTGCGAAGATAACAGGAAGCCCACGCAAAACTTCCAATAAAAACTTTAAGAGGCTACTACCTGCGAGAACTGCTGTAGATTTTTGGAGGTCTGTACTGCTTGGTCACCGTGGCAACCTTGTCACCGTGGCAACCTTGTCATTGGTTGTTAATTGGAAAATGCTCTAATCTGCACCAGGGGCGGATCCGGCGCCAGTAAGGTGAGGGGGGCGATTTCAGTATTATTTGTTAGTCCACCCCCATTACGGGTTCACTACTGTAAAAGAGATGAAGTAATTTCACAACACAGCTTTGACAAAACAACGGTCGGCAGAATGGCCTTATATCGTGAATGCTGTTTTCCGAAATTTACAAAATCGTGACGAATAAAGCTGCTTTCGCAGGTTTTAGAGGGAGCGATCGCCCCAATCGCCCCCCCCCCGGATCCGCCCCTGTTCTGCACCCATGAGTCTAATCGAGACGCTCGTTTGTTCCTCCTGCTCTACCGGAACTGCTCGAATCCAAAGACAGCAGTGCTGCACTGTGCGGCACCAAATCTAAACATGGAGTGGAGAATGGGGAAAGCAACACCAGCAGGCTCCGTGATTTCATGCCTGACGTCATTACCAATCCTTCTGTAATGTCCCTTCCAAGTTCTAAGACCAGCTGGTCAGGCTTGAATGCCTTCGTACTAGTCCTAGTGTCGATGAACAAATGAGGTCTGGGTTCATCAGCGCAATCCGAAACTGCAGTGTTTGCGAATCTTGAGACATTACGAAACATGACTGCTTTCACGAATAGGTTACTTTTCCTTTAAAATCAGGCACCATTATAACAGCTGTATTTTGACAATTTGCCATCAAGTTGAATATTCGTGCGAACCAAAATTTTGAGCTAACTGGTAACATAGGCGTAGCCAAGGGAGGGTCGAGGGGGTCATGGACCCCAGATTTCTAGCATATCTTGTCGTTTTGTGCTTTGAGAGGCGGTGTTCCAAACAAATACTGACTGGTAATGCATAACAGTAACACTGCTCCTTCGGTCTCTGCTTTCTACTGCTTTCACAGAAAAGTTTCAGTCCTGTTGAAAAAACGGCATTGTTAGAGGTGGTACAATCACGTAGTATCAGCTATATAATCTGGACACCCAAGCTCCTTTCAAGAAGGCTTGGTTTGCGTGTGGGATGTTCTTCGCGGAAACCACCGAAAATTCTCAGGCTTATGTTGCGTGGTCAGTAAAGATGTTATATTTTTAAGGGTTTTAAAAAATCTTTGACTTGTGGGTAAATTATCTATGTGTTATTCTTTGCAAAAGTTTTTGAATAAAAAAACAGTATGTTGCTTTATACATCGTCGTCGGAAGAATTTTTCTACGGGGGGAAATAGTGTTTTTTTCCAGAGGTGGTCAAAAGGATGTTTCCATGGGGCCAACAGTAGTGATATTTCATTTTAACTAAGAGAAAAATATG
>Ga0210059_1011452_pt1 | contig 13561 bp, 11 predicted proteins | sample Ectturendosymbi2_FD_188042 | JGI IMG/M metagenome (GOLD analysis project Ga0210059, IMG submission 188042) | Ecteinascidia turbinata endosymbiont from Florida, USA - Sample 2 (SPAdes) (version 2) | ecosystem: Host-associated > Tunicates > Ascidians > Unclassified | place: Key West, Florida...
GCAAAGGCCATTACACTCTGTGAAGTGCACTGCCTGGGTTGCCATCTCCAAACATGGCATCATTGGACCATTCTGGTTCGAGGATGACAACGAGCGGTCTGTGACAATCAATACCGAGCGATATGTCCAGGTGCTTGGCAAGTTCTGGACAACACTTGGTCGACGAAGGGGGTCGTCAGGGTCCTCCAGTGGTTCCAGCAGGATGGTGCCACCCTCCACACCTCAAATGAATCATTGGCATGGCTACGGCAGCATTTCCCTGACCGACTGATCAGCCGCAGATGTGACCCGCAGTGGTCGCCGCATTCGCCGCACTTGAACCCCCAGGCTTTTATATGTGGGGATACCTTAAGGACAGGGTGTATGGCAACAACCCCCAGACTATCCCTGACCTGAAGGCAGCAATCACAGCAGCAATAAGAGGGATCCCAAGGGAGGAAAGTGGGAGGGTCATCGAGAACTTTGCCCGCCAGATCCAAATGTACCTGCAGCGCCGGGGAGCTCATTTGGAGCACATTTTTTGAGCGCCAGTGAAACAAAGAGTTTTTGCAGTACAGACTTGAAACTTTGGAGATGTCTGCTACACAGGCTTGACCTAATGTAGCTGAAGTTTTGTGTCAATCTAATCAAAATTTTGGAAGTTATTTGATTTTTGGTGATGACCGTTGTTTTGTGTCACCCTGTACTTGGGCATACCTTGACGAGGGTTCGGAGGTTTGTGTGCACAACAGCATTTGCAAAACAACTCGGTGCAAAACTCACCAGTGCAAATGTTAAAATGTTCACCAGCGACGCTGTGACAAGAGTGAATTGGAAAATAGACTGCATGCATGTTCAAGGCGTGCATGCGCCAGAGATTTTCCAAGTGCAAAAAACTTTGGTCCAAGATTCCATTGTTAACATCGATTCAAGCATAACAACAGATGGGTTGGCTAGCTTGTTTCCTCATTTGCAGGACCTGACCTTCCCTAGATTAGTGTCAAACCAAGTCGAATTGCGGCTGGGTCAACTGTAACGCATTTCGTGTGAGTGAATTGCGCTGTGGAAAAAATGACCAGCCTTTTGCCTTTCACACGAGTCTTCGATGGGCTCTGTGGGGTAACAGTGGTTAGACCCAAGATGAACGCACTAACAGCAAAGTGTGTGTGAACTTTATTCGTGAGCTGGACACGACTGAGACTTCCTGCAAGCACGTTTCAGAGGTACTAGCACAAGGTTTTCAAGACTTGATTTTATCGCAGTCAACTTGCATGCCACAAGAAGATAAGCGTGCGCTGAAAATGATGGAAGAGTTAGCGATGAAAGTGAATGGTCACCATCAAATTGCTTTACCTTGGAAGAATGATAAACCTGGTCGGCCAAATAATCGCCCAATGGTTGAAAAAAGGGTCCGTGGCTAGAAAAAATTTTGTCTGATCCTGATTGGTGTGCTAGCTACGGTGCTAAAATGAAGGAAAACGTAGAGAATGGGTATGCTGTGCGGCTTCCTGCTAATAATCCTGCACCTCTTGGTCGAACGTGGTATGTGCCGCAACACTGCACCTCTGTGCTGACTAAGTTCCGCGTTGTGTTCGATTGTTCAGCAATATGCAATGGTGTTTTAATGAATGACCGGCTCCTTCAAGGACCGGATTTAACGAATAACCTTGTGGGGAGTTTTTATTCGTTTCAGACAGGAACCGATTGTCCTGGTGGCGACATCAAGTCAATGTTTCTACAGGTCCGAGTAGATGAGAAAGACCGTGATACTTTCAGATTCTTCTGGTATCCAGACCATGACCTGTCGCAACCACCAGTTCATTATGTCAGATGTGCGCCCTTACATTTGGTGCGACGTCCTCGCCATCAGTTGCAGCCTTAGCTCTGCGCAAGACTACACGCGACGATTTAACCAATGCTTGTCCCGAGATTGATAACACGGTCATCAAGAATTTTTATGTTGGACGACCTGTGTGTGTCGTGTTCTAACCTTGACCGTGCCGTCGAACTATAAAGCAGCTCTGTGATTTGCTTTACTGTGGTGGCTTTAAACTAACCAAGTTTCTCTCCAATAACAAGCAGGTTTTGAGTTGTATTCCGCAGGAAGACCTTGAATCCAGCGTGGTCAACTTCGATCAGCGGCAATTGCCTGCTCAAAGGCTCTTGGTGTTTACTGGAACGCCGAGTCAGGTTGTTTAGAGGTGAAAGTTAATATTCAGAGCAAACCCTTGTCACGCCGCGGTCTCCTAACTGTCATAAACCAGACCTACGACCCACTAGGTTTGTTTCAACCCTTCTCCCAGCCGGTAAGATCCTACCGGAAGTATGTATGCAGCAATTCCCGTGGGATGAAATTCTCCCTTCAGATGGTGAGTATGGGAAAGCGTGGGGGCATGGTTGCAGGCTCTCCCCAACTTAGAGGCAGTCTAGCTGGTAAGATGTTTTAAGCTGTCTGACCGAGTGGTCAAGCGTATTGAGTTGCATGTTTTTTCTGACGCGTCTAGTTGTGGTTATGGTGTTTGTGCTTACTGACGTTTCGTGTAGGCCTGTGTTAATGGACTTGTAAACTGCTTACTTGTAATAGGTAAATCTCGTGTCGCCCCGCCAAAAATTGTCAGCATTCCCAGACTTGAGCTGACGGCTGCAGTTGTCGCAGCAAAATTGGGTAATTTCATTCGCCGTGAAAGTGATTTTGAGTTTGATGATGTCGTGTTTTGGACTGACGCTGCTGTGGTTCTGCGCTATATACATAACACTGCAACACGATTTCAAACAATTGTTGGAAACAGACTTGAATTGCTACTTACACTTACAGCGGTGAACCAGTGGAGGTATGTGCCCACTTGCGTAAACCCCGCCGATATCGCCTCACATGGTCTTTCGCCCGTGAAAGCTGAAAATGCGGACCTTTGGTTCAACGGTCCTACATTCGTGATGTGACAAGCGACTGGCCAAAGCAACCAGAATTTCTGGAAGGCTTCTTCGAACGGATCAAGAAGTAAGGACTGTCAAAGTTTGTGTGACACAACTGATCGAACCAGCTAGCGATAGCATATACGACTTGTTACGGCGTGATTCCAGCTTCCACGTACTGCAACGGACTGTTGCGTGGTTGTTGCAATACCAGCAGGCTCATCGGCGGAGAGCCTTTCCTAGTTTGCCCCCTCCTGAAAAAGGCTTTCGTACTTTGCATGAAATGTCACAGGCCACCCTGGCCATTGTGAAAGCTGTGCAGAAAGAAGCATTTCCAGATATTACGTGTGTCACCTAATCATCTTGGTTTCGATGCTCCAATTAATCTGCTGACAGATGACACGCTCAAGAATTTTCCCCGCTTGCGTGAGTTGCAGAGTTGCCAGTTTGGCTTTTTTGAGGCCAAATTTGTAATTTTTGGCCTTTTTTCCACTCCTTTGGCTTTGTTTGTTTTTGAAAAAAGGCCAAATGAAATTTGGCTTTTTTTGGCCTTTTTTGGCGAATTAGATTTTTTATGTCGATTTGGCAGGTTTTAAGATGATTTTGGCTGATTTCTGAGTACTGGCAGATTTCTAGACACTATTTCTGAACACAGAATGATAAATTTTCATTGGAAACTCTGCACCAGAGTTTATAATTTTTTGTTGTGCTGTTTCATGCTCATAGGTTTGCAGTTTCAGGTTACTCTTCAGCAAAACAAAAAGTTTCGAGAAGTTCATTAATGGAGTGAGCTTTGTTCTTTTTACGTATAAAATATGTAAATATCGCCTTTCAAAAGCGCATTTGTGTGTTTTAAAGGTGTCGTTGTGTATTTATCGTGTATTTGGCTTTTTTCGGTGCTATTTGGCTTTTTTTAAGGGTTGATCTGGCCTTTTTTGGTTATGACTACCTAGTGAGTTGCAAGCATTGACTCCCTACCTGGTAGATGATGTGCTTCGCATGAGAGGTCGTTTGCAAAATGCCCCACTGCCCAATGCATCAAAGCATCCTATTTTATTGCCTAGCAAGCATCCAGTAACTGATCTGTTGATCTTGATGTATCACACAAGAGATGGGCACATGGGAAGTTTACATGTGCTGACTGCCATGAAAAGAGAATATTGGATCATGAAAGGCGTATCTACGTGAAGAAAGCACTGCGGTCTTGTCGCAAATGCTGGTACTGGAGAGCAAAGATTGGAAAACAACAGATGGCCAATCTACCTGCTCATCGTGTCACTCCAAGCCAATCGCTTACGGCGTGTGGCACTGACTTAATGGGTCCGTTGTACGTGAAAATCGGAAGAAGTAGTGTCAAACGTTACGTCTGAATTTTTAATTGCTTGGCTACACGAGCTGAGCACTTTGTGATTGTTCAGACCCTTGAAGCAAGTGCCTTCATAAAAGCTTTACGCAGATTTTGCCATCGGCGAATTGCTCTTGTTCGACACATCTACGGTGACAATGCTGGTAATTTTACATCAGCAAATTGTGAGTTGAATGAAGGGATCAAAGTCTGGAAGACCAAAGCGTTTCAGGATGCCATGTTACGAGATCAAGTACTTGGCATTTGGTCCGGCGTTGGCATCACATCAAAATGGCTTCACAGAAGCATTTTTCCGTCTTGTGCGTAAGATATTCCGCTCAATTGTTGGTGAAGCTACACTGGATAAATTCGATCTACTTAGTTCGTGACGAAAATTGAAAGAACATTGAACGATCGCCCGATTACTGACCTCCCGTCTACCCTTGATGTTTTAGATGCACCGACTCCAGATATGATTCTGACTGGTTTTCTTGGCGATGCTGTCGTTCCTGGCGTCTTCATGAAAGGAGATGCCTACCGTCGCTCACGGAGAAAAACGCAATTCCTTGCAGATTTGTTTTGGGATCGATGGCCGAAAGAGTATCCACCATTGCTTCAACCTCGCCAAAAGTGGTTCGGAGCTCATCGCAACTTGCAGCCAGGCGACCTCGTTCTTGTCATGGACGAATCGGCCAAACGTGGCCACTGGCCCAAGGGCATTTTGGAGGCTGTAATGCCGGACAGTAACAATTTAGTGCAGCGAGTCAAAGTCCGCACTGCCCAATCTACGTTGGTTCGAGCTTTCAGAAAGTTGTGTTTCCAGTAATCCCTTATGGTTGAAGATGGATATTAATAGACTGTTGAACAACAATTATGGACTGCTTGAACATAATGAACTGCCGTTCGTAAATTCTGGCCAAAACCTTCGTAAATTCTGGCCTTATGGCTCTTGCTCTGTGGCTTCTGTGGTTTTGGCTGTGTGCTACTCGTAGTGTTGCGTTGTACGTGAGCTTGTCGACCCTGCTTACTTGGCAGCGAATTTAGTGCTTGTTGGCTGTGTTCTCCGCTCGAAATCTGCATTCTCGGTGCGTTTGTTTGATTAAACTGCTATTGTTCCACGAGGTGTGGACAGCGGTTCAGGATTAGACAGAGTTGTGGTTGGGTGTTGAGTTTGAGGAGTTCTGCCGCTATTTCGTTAGCTAGGACAAGCTGGGTTTTCCTAACGTAACCAGGCACCAGTCCAGGATGGTCACGCCCAAGGCCACGAACCCGTTAGCACGCCCGATACTTCTTCAGGTCAGTGATCTGACAGCCTTAACCCCCTTGGATTTTTAAATTTGACATTTTCCTATCACATTTTTTGGCAAAAAAAGGTTGAAGAGTCCACTTTTAGCCCCCAGGGGACAAAAATGCTTCCGACGCTCATAGTGACACATTTCAACTATATCAGTTTTTTGACGAAATAATCAATGAAGTTGCAGCAGCAAGGGCAAGAAAATTTGTCTTTGAAGTTAGATATTTACAAGTAAAGCAATACATCGTAGTATTCCTTTTATTTTCTGTTAACTTTTCGAGGTAGTGTATATTTTATATTAGTCTAGAAGTTTTCTATAAAATCATTTGCACTCAGTTTTTCATATGCATTCTTCTCACCCTCCTCTTTCATGTACTCATGAGTCTGCACTCAGTCAGCCATTTATGGCGTTCTAAAACTCAAAACTCTAGGAGTGCATGCTCCAGAACCCCCTACATCTCGCACCAGCGGTGATTGTGACCAGACCTGACGAGAGGAGAACGGGTACACTGCATTCGGCATCTTCAAAAGACTCTGAAAAACACATGCTTTAGAAAACAAAAACAAGGTGCAACTTTAGCCACTTTTATGCTTTGTTATCAGAAGATTTTTGTGCCGGTAAAATTATATCATTAAAATTCATGCAGATTTTTGCAGATGATCAGGGAACTTTTTTCCAAACTTTTGCATTTTTTTCACTAGTTGCTACATTTCGAATGTATTGCGACAATTTGCAATGTCGTAATACAACAGTGAAAATGTTCAATCGTGACCGAAATTTCAAAATGGGGTAGCTTCAAGGGAAGGGATTAAATATTTAACTCTACGATAGTTTATGATTTCCAAAATTTAAGGTCCTGACGTCAATCCCGCAACGTCACAGTCATATAAAGTTTTCAGACGGGTCCAGAAACAACTAAACGCGGGAACCGTGTCAGTATTTGACGCCCCTTTACTCCCAACCCACTCTTCGCATCTATGCTGCCACGAACTAGAGGGTGGTGGGCTTAGCCCCCTAAACTGAAATATGAAGCACTGTAAGTTAGTAGAATTTCTGTCAAATTTCAATGTCAACGTTTTCTGCACGAACGTAAAGCTCCCCCGCACAAACGTAAACCCCCTATTTACGACTTTCTGGGGACGATTCTGCACTGTTGTCACCGACAAGTAAAATCAAACGTTTGAGCATTCTTCATATTCTTTTGAGCCAGTTGTTCTAACCACTGCTAGGCCGTACTAGATCTCGGAGCATATGTTGAGCAGCCATTCGATTGTCTCATCGTCCAGAACAGTCAGGACATGCAGTCCATGAGGAGGTCGATGGATTGGACATTGGGGGACAACATGGTTGACGGTTTGTTCTTCTGCGCCACACTCAAAGGCCGCAGAGGAGGCCATAGCCCATTTGTACAAGCAAGAGTGGAAACGTCCGACACCCGTGTGGAGGCAGTTAAGTCGGACCCAAGCTGTTCTTGGGAAGATCACTACTCCGTGGGGATGCCGGTGTCGGGGATGAATATACGGAGTCTTGTAGGGTTGTCCGCCCACTCCGCAGGATTCCATTGGTGATCCACCCAGAGCGCCGCACGTATGTTGTTGTTGTCAGATGAGCGGATAAGTTGTTGTGCGGCGGGTACAAATTGGTGTCTTGATTTGAGGCGTCGTACATCTGCACTCGATGGACGGGTGAGCACTGAGTGGAGCAGGTGTCCAGGCTTCATGGCACGGCGTGCTAGAGAGAGAGTGGCTCCACTGCGACGAAGTTCAGCAGGTTGGATGCCTGCGTGTATTGCAAGGTTGTCCGCTGGTGTATAACGCAGGCATCCAGTCACAATTCGCAAGGTGTCGTTGATGGCAGGGTCGATAAGGCGGGTATGAACACTGCGGCACCAGACAGGAGCGCACTACTCTGCGGATGAATGCACCAGGGCTAGGGTGACTGTTCGCAGAGTTGTTGCTCCAGCCCCCAACCGGAGCCAGCAAGTCGCATCAAGAGCGCGACGCGTGATGTCAGCTTCTTGCGAAGTAACTCAAGGAGTCGGCGATACGTGAGCGACCTGTTCAACGTTACTCCGAGGTATCTGCGCTCGGAGCAGAAGGGCAGGATTTCGTTGTTGAAATTAACTTCCATCTCACGTTTAGCTTCCTTGTTGTTAAGGTAGAAGGCTACCGATACCGTTTTTGTAGTTCTGAGCTTTGCTTCCAAGTCTGGAGGTATTCACCTACTGTTGCCATGTGCTTGGTCAGCATCCCTTCCACTGCCTGCCAATCTCCATCAGCATGCATGATTGCTAGATCGTCAGCATATGCATACTTTCTGAAGACGGTGGTTGGCAAGTCAGAGATGTAGATATTAAAGAGAAGGGGTGCCACGGCAGATCCCTGTGGGACGCCGCTCTTGAGGTGTCGTAACCTGCTCCTTTTGCAATTTCCGGTGGTAAGGGTGAAGCTGCGAATGTCAACCATCTCCATGATTATATGGACTATGTGTCTATCAGGCAGCAATCGCAACAACTTGCAGGTGAGGCCGCGGTGCCATATAGTGTCGTAGGCTGCTGTGACAAGCACAGCTCCGGCCTTGTCTTAGGCTGCTGTGACAAGCACAGCTCCGGCCTTGTCGTAGGTGGACAAGCACAGCTCCGGCCTTCTTTTTAGCCGAAATGCTATCCTCGTCCTGTGTCAACAGGGTGATCTGGTCTACGACCGACCACCCGTGTGGAATGCCCGCCTGCTCCCGTTAGAGCAATGGGTCGATGATTGGATAGAAACGAGCGTAAATGAGTCTCTCGAGGATTTTAAAGGGGACACACAGCAGAGATACGGGATGGTAGCTCTTTGAGTCCCCCAGTGGCTTTTCTGCCTCATGGATCGCAACTATTAGTGCTCTTCTCCAGATCTTTGGAATTTTGAGTTGGCGCATGCAGGAACTGAGGAAGTCGCAAAACCAAGATTTGAGACCCAACCCATGGAGTATGAACTCTGGGAAGATGGAATCCAATCCCGGAGACTTTCCTGGCTTCAGGCATCTGAGGGAAGCAGCAAGCTCCTCCGGTCTAAAGGGTTCAGAGATACTGTGGCTCTCGGGAGGTGTTGGAATCTTCCATAGGCCGAACAGCTCGTTGTTGACGAGCCTGGTGGACTCGCGGCCCCCGGTCCTGTGTTCCCCGTTCTTCATGAGTTGCGAGGCGATGGAGTTTGCCGAGACGGGGCACAGGCGAGAGGAGCGTCCAGACCTGCCAGTAAGTTTGTTGATAGTTCTCCACGCCTTGCGGCTAGAGTGCGAGAAGTCATTGGAATTAACAGCTTCCTCCCATCGCTCCTGCTTCTTCTGCTCCAGCCGAGATAGTAGGGATGAAGCGGCTCTATCAGAGTCAGTCCCCTCTAGGCTCCGATGAAGGAGCGACGGAGGGTCTCACACTCTTTGTCACAGCATGTCATATAATTATTGCGACGGTCACGTGGGATACATTGTTTGGCTGCAGAAAGTAGGCTCTCGCAAAAATCCTGGCATGCCCTCTCAATATTTAATTTGTTCGGAGATGGCAATCTCTCAACGGATTCACCTGTGAGAAGGCAAAAGCGCTTCCAATCAGCCTTGTGGAAGTTCTGACGCTTCACCGGATCGCTGTGGGCAGGAACCTTGAGTCTCGGTGACGGTATGAGGGAGGACCGCTGTTGTGACCGCGGGAACTTTTCAAGAACATGTCTGTCCGGCAGTCGCCTGTCCTGGCCGAAATTCGCGAAGGTCAGGTCCGGGTTGTTCCGACATTCCATCGGTGAGAGGAGACACTGGCTGTTTCCTTTGGGTCATACAGCAGTCCAAGGTTGTTGGATGTTGCCCAGGAGTCCAGGCTCTCACCATCAGGAGATGTTTTGTTGTAACCCCAGTTGACATGTTGGCAGTTGAAGTCGCCAATATACAGGATGGGGTGTGGGAACGTCGGGATGGTCGTAGGTGTGAGTCACGAGCGTGGAGGTTTGTAGACGTTGATGATCTTATATCCTGCGACGTCTGCACATAACCACTCAGACTCTGATAATTCTGGAGACTGATCGACCAGTGACCATTCCAACCGCTCGTGGACAAACGTGGAAAAACCTGATTCCTGCTCAGGACAGACCCAGCTAGTGAAAAGTTGGGAATCACTAGCTTGTCTGCAGTTGTGCAGTGGGTCTCCTGTAGGACGATGATGAAAGCCTTGTTCTTATAGGCTAGCTGCTCAATGACGGAGTTCTTCTTTGCAGTGAGCCCCTCGGTGTGCAGCTGGAGTATATTGTGTCGTGGGTCATCTTCGGCAGCAGAAATGCTGCTGAAGATGGGCATAACTGGAATGTACCACAATGGATTTACCTCAGGCAAAAAGTTTGAGTGTAAGAAACATTTGAAGTATTTTATTCAAGGATCCACTAGCGTACGGGCGGGGGGCACTGTGCCATGGCCCCCTCCCTCAGACCCTGAAAATAAAAAAATGTATAAACAGTATTCGGCAGTGTATACCGCCAGTATTCGGCAGTGTATACCAAAATGTTTAGCTTTAGGCGAATAACACCATTTTGTTAAAGAAAAACGCCTCTCAAAGCACAAAATGACTATATTTTCTAAAAATTTGGTGGGGTAATGGCCCCTTTGGCCCCCCTGGCTACGCCTATCCTTTGGCCCCCCATCGGAAATTTTCTGTGTACGCCACTGCAAGGAACACATCATGCAAAATTTTATAAAGAAGAAAGTGTTGACATTTGTTTCAGTAGAAGCAAGGTCAAAATATATTTCTTGCATAAATAAAAAACGCGGCTGTTTCAGGAGATTAGTCTCCAATAACGTGTTTGCTTCCTGTGTATACTGTAAGGAAGCTAGTGCTGGTTGAGTACAACTGAACAGTTGCAAATTTTGTTTGTGGTTCACTTTTGGCCCTTGGTTGTGCAATGTGCATATAATGCTTTCTACATTACTGCTGTGACCGGTGGTCACACTGCGAAAATTACTTTGATGTGCGTTTGACGTTATTTAACATCCACGCAGTTACTTTGCTCCCATTCCCATAACCACCCACCTGTGAGTTAGCAAAATGACATTTCAAGAGTGCGTAAATCAGTTGTTTTGAAAAAATGTTACTTACATAGCCAATAAAAATAACTATAAAAAACTTTCCTTACTAGTCAACAACCAATAAAAGTGTACAAACTTTCCTTATTCGGTAACAATCAACAACATAAGTTTAAATTTAACTACTGTAAAAGACATTCGCAAAAAACTGGAATAATCCTGGTTAGGTAAGCGAAATTCCAGCACTAATTCTCAACGGCGCCACAGTCAAATCATATCGCAAATTGTTTTACTAGGAAATCGATTTCGCGTAATTAACGCATCTTCGGTCCTGTAAATTGCAAGCATAAGCTTATGGGTGGAGTGATAAAGTTCGCGGGTGAAAATGATGAAAAAGTTTTTGCCTTCAGTGAGACCAGTTTTGTGGTCATAGTGTGTTCGAAACAACAGTTCGCGTGCTTTCTCCAAGTCAGGGGTTCTTAACCGGGAATAACGCATCACTAGGAGTGCGTCAATAAATTTCCAAGAGGGCGCGTGCCCTTTCGTGCTGTACAACATGGACATTTTTTGAACGGGAAAGCGTTCCGTCCAATTAAATTTTTAAAGTCAGGGGGGCTTCAAACAAAGGACAATTACTTAAGAGAGGTGTGGCAGAGAAAAGGTTAAGAACCATTTCTCTAAATCTTGTTTTAGTTTTTCTTTCATCGTTTCAACCGCAAGCTTTTTCTTGCAATTTACAGTTCTGAAGATGCGCAAATTACGTGGAATCGATTTCCGAGTAAAACAATTTGCAATTCGACTGCGTCGCCCATGTGGATACTTATTGTTGAAATGTGGATATGTGCAGGTCCGAATCATCGCAAAGTTACGAAAGCAGAGCACGGCAGGTCTATTCCCCGAAAGCTCACAGCAAACCTTGAGCCTTCAACTCTAGGTAAAGGAAACGTCGATTCTTTGGCTTGAAAAAGCAGCTATAACTGCTGCTTGTGAGCTTTCGGAGAATACACCTGCCGTTAGCAAAAGCATTTGTTGGTAGGCCCGAAAACTGACCAACAAATTCTCTTGCTAACTGCATTAACTAAAGATTGTGAAAGTTTGTTGCTGATTTAGTAATAAATATATTTTACGAGCATCTTTCATTCGAATGAAGTTTTGGTGACAGAATTTGACTGTCAAAAAATACAGATCAGCACATATGAAATCCAATTAAATTTTGGTATACGTCAGACGCAACAGAAAACTGCGGGTCAGTATTCAGTAACGAGCAAAACTTTTGCAAGTACTCATACAAACGGAAACGGAAAGGAGGGTGCAGTTGTGACAGTTGCAACGTGACGAGAGAGCAACGCTTCATTGTCACGTAGGATGACGAATCTCAACAATTTCGGAAAACAACAGGTAAACGACTTGAGTGGACTTACTTGCTTTTAAACCCCTGAATGTCGTCCTTGCTTGCAGAGGTTTTTGCAATCATTAAGCAAACTATTTTGCAGGAATTTTGCTGTACTGTCTTGCGTTTGATCAAACAATTAAGAAAAATACACGATGCACACACTCGAAGAACAGACATTTCATTGGGACATAACCTCTACGTCCTTCGCAAAATTTTTAACAATTTACCTGCCTGTGATCGACTCCTGGAAACAGCTGCAATTTACTCAGGATTTCCCCTGTTGCAAGATCGTGCACGCGAATGCACCCGTCGACTGCAGACGATACAAACTCGCTCATGCTGTTGGAAGTAATTCCTAAAACTGGAGATGGAATGTCGACTTTTATCACTGTTGCTTTTGGAGACCATAATCGAATGTTTGATGACTTTTTCCGTTGTCCAACTTTGTAATGTTTGCTGCAAACAACAACTGAAGCAATTAAGTGAACACTAGTGCAACACAAGGCATTTCCGTCAGACACGCAACCAGGATTTTTGAACTGGCAAATTGAATAGTTTGAGGATTCTTTAAAGTCTTTCAGGACTCATAAAATGACAACAGCGAGTGCCAAAAATATCTAATGGCCTCAAATTGCTCTACGCAGGCAAAACAACATTTCTTTAATTTATCAAAAAGGGTTTTGAGCTCCATCTCATTTCAATCTCGTTGCCAAATGAGACTGAATTTCTTCGTATATTCTCTATATACATGTTCTAGGCCGTTACTGCTCAACGCAACCCATCACTTCATTTGCTACTTCGCCATTTAGCAATTCACATTTTCCGTCATTTACGCAAACAAAGCTGAAAAGAATAATCTCCAAATTACAGGGACAGATAAACGTTTCTCAGGTAATGTTTTTTCATAAATATCACTCTGCACGAAATATTAAGTATACTTCTAAGAAGTACGCAACAAATTGGGATCACTTTTAGTCGAATATTCTAGCATTAAGTAATTTATAACCAACTTTTTGGGCTCCCCTAAACTTTAATCATCAGAAAAAGATTGCCTTAGGCAAATTTTTTGCAAATAACAATTTGATGTTTGCGAAGTTTTGCAGGATGCACATTTTATAAAGATGATGGCACAAGCAGAGACGGATTTACACATAAGCCAAATAGGCCATGGCCTAGGGCCCCGCGCAACTCGTTCCTTTATAGAAAGACTTAGAGCAGTGGTGTAGCGAGACATTTTGATTGGGGTGATCAAACACCGGGATCCTCGCTTTGCTCATGAATTTAAAGAAACATTCAAAAAGTGACGTCATTTTGGCACAATGGCCCACATGTCCACCTTGACTATGGCCTTGTCTTACAGTATATACCTTGTTGTTCTGTAGTGATTTATAGCAAAGGTTGAGTTTGAAGATTTATAAAATTTCGTTGTTTAATTTATCAGTGGTGGGTTTCCGTTGTCAAAGTTGTTGTAGCAGTAAATCATTTTGTCTTTTCTGGAAGACTAGAACCTTAGTCACTGCAGCACAGTGGTCTCTAGTAGTAAACGGTTTGTGGATTACATTTTCTAGAATATGAGCCTGAGTAGGCAAATTC
>Ga0210059_1011455_pt1 | contig 13559 bp, 8 predicted proteins | sample Ectturendosymbi2_FD_188042 | JGI IMG/M metagenome (GOLD analysis project Ga0210059, IMG submission 188042) | Ecteinascidia turbinata endosymbiont from Florida, USA - Sample 2 (SPAdes) (version 2) | ecosystem: Host-associated > Tunicates > Ascidians > Unclassified | place: Key West, Florida...
TATCAACGGAGATCTTTAGATTTTCTCAACTTCTTCATTTACTTATTGCCTTCCACTCTTCTACAAAGACACCCGACGTCTTTAATCAAACAGAGTGGAAAGGAATGTTGAGTTCGTTTTGGCTCCTCAACATGAAACGTCTTGTGATCCTGAAACGACAGCGAAAGAAGACTTCGATTATTGAAGAAAGCTAACTGAAGAAAGACTCAGATGTTTACCGACGAATTCACGACAAGCCAAACAAAGCTGAACATTAAACAAACAATTAAAGATATTAACTCTTTAAAATATTGTTATGAGCATCTATTCGATGTATTTGCACTTCGCACATTTATTATGAGTCACCTTCTGAAGAGAATAAGTTAAAATAATATAGAAACTATCACACTGAAAAATAAATTCAAATTGAAAATAGAATTGATAATGAAAACGCATACAAATATTGTAGTCAAATACCGATTCGAAATTTACGCAAATTGCAATAGACCACCAAAGTCGCAATTGCACTGTGTACTGTTCGAAACTTGTCACGTGACCGTGATGTCGCACCTCGTGTGGATATAAAGAGCGGAATTTCCATGTTCAAGTCAGTTCAACTCACGGGCCTCACCGGAGCAGTACCTTCCTACATGTAGTGTGATAGGTTAGGTCAAAACTTAACATTTAACACCTAAACCAGTAGTGGGCCTTACCAAACTGGCTTAGTTCAAAAAGACCTATCAATGGATTAGATTACCTAAAAAGATTTACGGTTTAGTGGCGGTAATGCTGCTGACAAATTGGGCTTATCTCTCTTCTCCATGAAAGAATTGAATTCGTATTTAACCCCTATTGTTAACCCCTGATGTTTGCAGTAACCTTTGTTACGTGCTTTAATTGACGATTGTTGATATAAACCCCTGTTGTGATGAATATCGCAGTGCTTAACGCTATACTAATAAAACCATGAGTGAATACAATTTTGTTGTAATAAACTGAGCGGTGTCGAGCGAAACCGGCGGGTCTAAGTTTCTTAATTGTTAACTTGGGCGTGCCTTGGACACTTCCACTAACCAGTACTCTCGCGGAATTGTCCTAAATGTGTAGCGGTTCTCTTCTTTTAGAAATGGACTGCCACAAGTGGAAAGGTCCAACATCGATATGGGGGCGTTTAAGCCGGACAAGGCTGTTCTTGGGAGGGTCAGTCCGAGGGGGTGAGTGGCGGTGTCAGAGATGAAAATGCGGAATTTTGTGGGGTTGTTTGCCCACTCCGCATTCCATTGGTGCTCCTCCCAGTGTGCCGCACGTATGTTGCTACTGTTAAAAAGACGGATGAGTTGTTGTGCGGCGGGTACAAATGGGTGTCTCGGTTTGAGGTGCTGTGCATTTGCAGTCGATGGATGGGTGAGCATTGAGTGGAGCAGATGTCCAAGTTCCAAGGCACAATGTGCTAGAGACAGTGTAACTCCATTGCAATGGAGTTCAGCAGGTTGGATGCCTGCGAGGATTGGAAGATTGTCCACTGATCTTGGGAGCAGGCATCCAGTCTCGATTCGCAAGGTGTCCTTGATAGTATGGTCAATAAGGCAGGTGTGAGTACTGCGGCACCAGACAGGTGCGCAGCATTCTGCGGTTGAATGCACCAGGGTTAGAGTGGCTGTTCTCAACGTTGTTGCTCCAGCACGGCATTAAGATAAAAACGTGTAAAAACCGTAATAAACGAGGTGTGAGCTTGTGAGTTCTGACAATGCAGGCTATCGAAAGCAACCCGTTTCCTGTAACGAATCAGACACTAAAATTAACGAATAATACAATTGTATATATTTTGATACGCATCTAAAAAAGGCCTCCGTGGCAACGGTAAGCCTGCTGTTGGCAAGGTTATCACATTACCAATATTTGATCCATGTTCTGAATATTTCCCAACCAAGTATTGGCAAAATATTTCTAAGAGCTTTCGAGGCCTATTCCCAAAACTAAGATTTCAAGCTCCATGCCACAATACGAAGTTTGAAGCACTACAACTCAGTGTTTTTTTATGAACCTATGTTATGTTCTGTTTCGCACATTTTGTCAACATCTTCGTTAAATTGCTTTACCACGGTTTGTCTGCAATTCACACAAAAACGAATTGGCAGAAAGAGTAGCCTACTTACCGCTGTGAACCACAATCACAACTTCTGATGATTTTTGTTACTTTTGTGGTGCAATAAAATGTAACAAGTGTTTGAGCGCAAAGCATTGACGCTCATTGTGTGGGGTGTTGAAACTGCAGTTACTTATATGACCAGTGATAACGGTGACTTGAGTCAATGACTTGATTTGACTGAGACACGATTTTGGTGACTGTTATCAACTAGAGTCACGTTTAGAAACGATGTTGTGAAAACCTGACTCACAATCAATGACTCGCGACTCGAATGGGGGTCAATTTTGCAAATTCTCTAAATATGTGTTTGGTTTCCTCAGAAACATATGAGCTCTTTTTACTGCAATGGTGTGTGATTAATATTTGCACAAATTTTCAATTTTGACTGTGTCTTCTGGTGGTGTTATGCTATTTTTAACGATCAGATGTCCATCTAGCATTTAGGTAGAGATGAGTTTTTGTTTTTCTCTTAAGGGCTAGCAGCACACAATACACTGGACAAGTGGAATTCTGCCATTGCATAGAATATGGAAAATAGGCACTATCGTAGCAGTCACACTAGCACGACCACTACATGCAAGCAAGAATGTCCGAAGCAAGGAGAAAGGGAAAGACCAAGCAAGCAACACTTGAAAGTGACTTCCATGCATATGGAAGTGAGAGCTCTCTTTGGCCGAAACGTCTGGCGCACTGACCGCACCAACAATCTGCCTAAATTAGCACCATTGAGGTTCCTGGGTTCAAGTCAAGCCCACACTGAAGGTGTGCAAACACAACCGGGCCGCACACGCTTCAATGGTGCTTGATAAGGGACACCTCCAAAAGACCCCAGGGGCCCAAAACCCCCCATCTATGTGGGTCAAATCGTGAGGATCTGCCGATGGATAACGTGCGTTGCGTGAAAGAGCACTAAAAAGAAGAGAGAAAAAGAAGACAAGGCCCAACGTACCGAAGACAAATCAAGCATGACACGCACGTCATCGGACCTGGCTGGAGTATTGATAGCAATTGGCAAGACAGTTCAAAGAGAAGAGAGTGGGCAATCCAAAAACTTCGAGGAAGGAAAGTGATGTAGCAGTCACACTGGCGCGGCCCCTACATGCAAGGAAGAACGGCCGAAGCAAGGAGAAAGGGAAAGACCAAGCAAGCGACAATTGAAAGTGACTTCCATGCATATGGAAGTTAGAGCTCAGTTCTGCCGAAACGTTTGGTGCGCTGACAACACCAACAACTACCTAAATTGGTGCCATCAAGGTTTCTGGGTTCAAGCCCACACTGAAGGTGTGCGAACACAATTGGGCCGCACACGCTTCACTATAAAGACTACTGCATCCAAAATTCCGAATTTCTGATTATAAAACTACATTCAGGCTGACATTGTATTGTATGCCTCCACACACAATAATAAAAAGCTTTTGTCCACCCCCTGCTTCCGCACAAAACCTTTCGACTTGGCTGTAGGTTGGGCAAAACTGGTGGTGAGACAACCTCCAGTGTTGGCAAGACCACACATTGGAGTTTCCATACATCAGTGATCTAGCAATAAATAGTTTCTGCATGATGGCAACTCACGCTGCTAATGAACGTATGTTTAGTATCGATAGTCATGAACAACAGAAGAGCAAATTTAAAGATTTCGTAGGTGAACAACATGCTCCTTTTCAACAGTGCTCAGAGAAAAAAAGTTTGACTAAGAGGTTTCACATATTTACTGTAGTCTACAGTGTTTTTTAGGACCTGTTGGTTTTGAAATGAACCATAAAATGAATTGCCACCAGCAGTGATACACATTGCATGAGCTTTTAGTGGTGCAGGTTTGAGGCGGAAACAGCGGAGGACGGGTGCGGATTAGGAGGGCATGCGGGGCTGGTCGGGTGTGGAGCGGGAGTGAGCAAGATTTCTCAAATTTCTTGGAGTATGGGACAGGTTTAAATTTTGCAAGTGCGGGGCAGGGGTGGACAAAAATTTAAACCTGCAGAACCCTAGTGTCTGACAACCTTCACCTTATCTGCAGCTCACAAATTTCGCGGAATCAACAGGAATGCGTGTTTGGAATAGCTTGTACCCTTAAAAATATCCGCTATGGCGATATTTCATCAAATAATTAAATCAGACATATCCTTGTGAAAAGGAGGATGACTGGAACGCATCATAATATTGCACCCCTCATGATCAACAAAATTTGTGGAAATTTGTGATAGCGTGGTGAAGTCCTGAAGCGATGGACAATCATAAAATTAATAAAATCAGTGACAGTTTGACTCTACAACTATTTGCAGCTATAAGTGAGAGTAAAAGCTGGCTACACAAGAGTTGGAAAGCTGTTCCTTTATACTAGCAACCCTACCCTACACCTAGTCTATCACTGAGCTTCATAACACAATATGCCTAACTTTGCTACACTTAGCGTGTATCAAATAAAAATTCCTAAGCAGTACTTGAATCCTTTTGTACTACTTCTTTCCTAAGATTGTTGTGCTGTATACGTGTGTTATTTAAATGGTTCAGACCAAAACGTCACATTACCAACGCCACGACCCCAGGAAAAAACTTGCACTTCATTCAGCTTCACGCCACTTTGGAACGCTCCCGAAGCATTGCAAAGTGTAGCGGCGCTCCGTGAAAATCTGCGACTTGCGCGTAGTCAAGTGAGGTCACGCTTCAATTTCGTGTTGATAAAACAAACAAGGAATTGCGCTTGACTTCACTTCACCACACCTCGTGTAGACCGGCCTTTAAGCCTACGCCCTGTTTAGTATTGTGGCATTGTTTCAGTCGAAGAATTTAGCTTGCTGTTGGTGTTAACTTTTCTGGAGCGTAAAAGCCGTTTTGCTGAGTAGTCCACCCACGGTCCTTTTCTTGTTCTTTTTACAGCAGGGTCAGGTGCTGTCACGTGACCATGCCCTTCGCATTTATGCAGCGTGACTAAGACGCCATCCTTAGTGTACGAGTTAGTTTAAGTCAAATATTTTGCGCTTAAAGCTTTTAGGAGCGTGGATGACAAATTCTTCGAATATTGCACAGGTGCATTACAGTAGCTGTAAAGTCGCTGGTGGCAACAGCAAAATGAAAACAGTTCATTAACGGGAAATCAACGCACCCAAAGACGACGTATGTCAATCTCACTTGGAGAGTAATACTATTGAGGAGACGCTTGTGGCGTGGTGATTACGCCACATATAACGTTGAATTCGTAACAGCAATAGCGGAGTGAACCTAGTCGAGTAGGGAACCTCTGCTGCTGTTGTATGGAGGGTCGTGAGCTTGACTCTCTCTCTCAGGCCCGTAGCCAGGTTTCACGGTTTGGAGGGGCAAACTAAATTATTGGGGGGAAAGATTTTTGTTTTTATTATATGTTTAAAACAATTCTTTATGAGAACAACAAAATTCGGAGGGGCACAAAAAAATTGGGGGGAAATTGCCCCCGAATATTCCCCAGTGGCTGCGGGCCTGCTCTCTCTTAGGTTGGCTCAGGTCGACGCAGTATTGTTACTGCTACATTCTGAAATCAAAGGAAAGAAGATCACCTCATGAGCCTAAACCGACTTAAGGCGATCCGCTCAAACTTTCCCTTGGACGTGACAAATGACATGATACCAGTGGCGCCAAATGGGGAAGAAAGACTGTGCCCCCAACATGCGACAAGAAAAATGACCCACGCGTTGGGGCTACATCATTTCCCTACCTGCTAACGCTATCAGACTAAGAAAAAGCTTACATACAAAGGCAATGATTGCAATCTACGAATGACCCACCACAACTGGACCAAAACCACACAAACTGCAAGCAGCTTGCAAGCATCCACAAACTGCAAGCACCTAGAAAAAAGCAAACCGAAGTTGCGTCAGGGCCTTGCAAGCACTGTGCACTTTGTGTTGTAGAGGTCGCAGAAGCCGAACGCCAAGTGAGCAAAGCTGCACACTGACAGCAAGCAACAGTGGAGATCACCCGACGAGATCACTCTTCGCTTCCGCTTGTCATTGCATTCAACCGTTCACTCTTAGTACCAGTACAGATTACACGACATCGGGCATGTGCTCACTCGATTATTGCTTGTTCGCGCCACTTATACGGTTCTAGGGCTGGGTTCAAGTAAGTTATTGCTTAATCCTTTACTTGTTACTGGATTGAGTAATTTTGCCATTATACTAGATATTTCAAGTAATTTGCTTTCAGAAAAGTTAAGACTTTAGAAGCCACATCTTTTGCTGTAAACGCATCATCACACATAAAATAAGCCATTGAGGTGAATAGATTTCTTGCCTGTGCAGAGCGCTTTGTGAGTCACATTTGTTGATCGCCGTTGATTGATTATTGATTGATTGATTGATTGATTGGGATTACAATTTGGAGTTAGAAGCTTGTTCCATTAAATTGAATCGCAACCAACAGGTGCGTTTTTATTTGAACCCCCCCATTACAGAATGTGATTTAAAAATTGCAATGAGTTTGATGTGCTTAAATGTTTTTAAATCTAAATGTCGATTTTCCTGGTTTGCTTAAATTACTTTCGTTACTTAAGTAATCTATTAGTTAGAAATTACTTATTACTTAAACAATGAATTTTATTACTTGAACCCAGCCCTATACGGGTGTTATTCTTCGCGCATATCCGGTTCGTGGTTCCGCACCTAGCGAGAGGTTGGAACAGTGTCTTCCATAAAAAACGCAACAAATCTATGACCCCAACTGTTTCACAAAAAATGACGAAAAATAAAATTTTCATGCTGAGCCAAAACCTTACAAGTGCAAACTATGGTATTTATTTGGCGACTTATGTCATATTCCAGCAATTGTGTGTTGGCCAAACAGTAAATACATTTTCTGATGTTCCTTAATCTTTTCCCATTCTGCTTTGCTTACTCGCTGGACCTAATTTATTCACTCATGCAGGTGAGTTACTGATGTTGGTTTCTCCCTTCCCAATATTTAGCATTTAATTCTAAAGGTTCTTCCTGACGTGCGTCTACCAACGTTACGAACGCAAGTCTGCTTACGCATTCTGCTATGCTCTGGTTTGAGTCATCGCGGGTTGATTCCGTCAATGTGGGTTTCTTGCATGGTAATTGACGTCAGATGGTTTTTCCGTTTTGGCGAAAAAAATTATATGAGAAAGACGTATTTTCCATATTTTTGCTTGCCGCAGCTCGTGTTTTAATTTACTCATTCGGTCTTGATTTTGTTTGCTTTAACCGTTAAACCTGTCACCGTAAACATTGCTTGCAGATTTCAGGCGTGAGGTTGCGTAGTATTACAGTACGTGCAAACGATTTCCTATAAAACACGTTGCTGATTGGTTTTTATATTTCGTGGCCCTTGTGGAGACTAGTTACTTAAAATTAAGCAGTGCAACCGTTTCTGTTGCTATCTCTGGAAACCACATTTTTCTCTGTCTGTGTTGTGAATAAATAAGGAAAATTTGTAAGCTAGACACTTAATTTTCACAATATATATTCGAGATTTAGGTCTTGCTCACAAACATGGAGTGTAGCTCAGCTCATTTTTAACTGCTCACCTGTTGCAACTGCAATCACGTTTTTTAACTGTTGTATTCTTGAAATGTTTCTTTCAATCTTTGGATTTACCTAGATATGAATGCAGTAGCGCAGCCAAAAAAATTTGAGGGCACCAAATCTTTTGACTTCAGGTGAGCAACAGTATTTTGTTGGGAACACCGACTCTCAAAGCACAAAACGACAAGTTATGCTAAAAATTCGGGGATGGCCACCTTGGCCCTATAGATGAATGGTATATGACTGCTGAAGGGCCTGTTTGAGTATGTTGTCAGTGTTGATGTAAACGTCAGTTTGAAATGAATGCAAATTCTTAACGTACCCAAAACGCTCCCAACGTATCCAAATAAAGCGTCTGTAATTTCAATGGCATCCTTGAAATCCGTTTTTAAAGCAAAATTTGTCATTTGAAACAGGAAATATTACAAAACTATTTGATAAGTGTGCATAACAAAAACGCCACATAGTTCTTCGGCACATCCTACATGTTTGTACATTTTCATTACAATCTTAAGTTTTTATAAAATATAAAAACAGATAATTTGACGATCTTGTCGAAATTCCGAATGTTTAGATGCGGTGTTGCTGCGCAACAGTTTGGAAATGCCTCGTTTCAGAAGTTGCTTTCTGAATTAGTGGCGCTGTGAGTTTCCGTTGGGTTTTAAATTTTACTGTAGCTCTAATCAAGTTCATATCCAGAGTTTTTGTCGCAATATTTAGAAATGTTATTGCCGGGCTGCCTACACACGTACATGTATCGTGTGACGGAGCGTCACAACAGGAAGTCATGTAGCTATAAAACGCGCATTGCAGCAGAAGCAATAAAGAATATCCTTGTCGAGCGGGGAAACTTTTATTGTTTGTGCTGCTGAAACCTTCCGAGCTCTGCATTCTGGGTTCGCGTCTGCAAAAGGCGACCGTTGTAATCGTCACCAGCGCTACGACTCGCGACAAAGATTGGGTTTTCAGTGGCTGGATTTCTTCGAATGCAGAGCGCTATGTAAACTGGATAAGCTTATAATGAAAATGTCGATGTTTTTCTTGGAGTTTTTTTCCTAAAAATTTCGCGTTAGAAGTTAAAGAGTTTTAGAACAGGCTAGTATAGGATACACTAGTATGGTGTGTTTGAGGAATTCAACACCAATCAGTTTTTGCTTACTGAGTCTAGGAACTATAGAGCAAACGTGTATTACACGCACGGTTTCAACACACAAAAAATCATGTGCGGTCTCATGAGTCGTGTTCAGCTCACGGTTCTCTCACTGCATGATTATTCATCGTTAGCTGGTTAGACCGATAAACTTGCAAGGTCAAATTAGCCATTTAATCAATAGGAGATTACGAGTGCATCAAAAAATAAGAACTGTCTGCGGCCGGCTATTTGCCTACCTCAAGCACAGTAAACATTAAATGTGAAATAACCCGAAGTCACTCAATTTAACAATTATTTTAGCTCCCCTAAAAATACATTTCGGCACGAAACATAAATTGCGACAAGATGTTGAAACGGCATAGCGCAAACGATCATCATAGGAAAATGAGCAGATTTCTAAAATTTTTGCGAAAAGCTGTAAAACGCTATTTCTTGCGCAGAGCAAGAAATAACATTCGAGGGAAACAGGAGAAACACTGCGTCGTATGCACTTCCGCTTTGGCAGTGACTGCTGCATAGGTGCGGCGTCAGTTTCAGCACCACGCGTGAACAGTTTCCTTGCACGTACCCATGAACACCGAGCACGAGGCTGGACAGACGGCAAATATTGTTTTTCAGGACTTCGGTATGACCCGACAGGGATCGAATCCAGCTTAACACTTAACCGGTGGCTTCAATAGTTTTGAAATTTATATTTTTGAATTACGTAAATTGCAGTGCATTTTGGCAATTGCAGTCAATTATGATTGCTAACTCATGTACAGTCAACTTACTGCTTCGTGAGTGATGCAAACAAGGCCGGATTTAGGGGATGGCAAAGTGGCACCTGCTAAGGGGCCTCCACAAACTAGGGGCCTCCACAGTCATGAACCGCGAGTACCCTGGTTGAGGCTGGTTTAACATATTTATTCAATACAACTAACTGATTGTAGTATTTCCTGGACCTTGAATAAAAATATTTCCTTGTGGTACTGAAGGCCTCCACAGGAAGGTTGTCCTGTGGAATCCACATCTCTCAAACCGGCCCTGGATGAAAAACAGCAAGATTTGTTCTTTTCCAGCTAACTTGATGGCAGCAGTTATACGGGAGCAACACTGTGAGCCCCGAAGCGCGCAATTGGTTCTGGCGTTACAGTTTGTTGATCACTGATCGTGAAAATTGATGCTAAACGCGACAACAATGACGTATTTGTTCCGGAAACATGTGCGCTGTGAAATCATCCGCATATAGTGGAAATGCTGCCGCGCCGAAACAATTGCGCCATGCAACGTGACTGTCAGTTTTTTGTTGCCCTTTTCGTATTGCGCGCCAAGTGTAAGTTCGACACGCTCTAACAAGGAGCTAATTTTGATGTTTTTGAAGTCCAGCTGAACAACCGGTGCGTAAATACAACAACATAGTACTTTCAGCGGAAGGAGCGAATGACAGAAAACTCAATAAGATAATCACGCACAGCTATTTTAGTAAGGGTGGCGAGAGCACACGTATTTCGAAAACCGCTGCCTTAATGTCAATTGCTGTTCATCGTTTCATCAACGTTCAACAAGAAAGGTCACGACAGCATTTAGTATGTAGAGCCCGCAGCAATGTGATTCGCTGAAAACAGCCTCTTTGCAGATTTGAGCGACCAATTCAACGCATGTATTTATTGCTAAAGGGTGCTGCAATGTTTGAACAACTGTTGGCATTTATGCTGCTGTATTATGTTTCTTGTAAACCGTGGACGGCAGCTTTGAGTGAAACAGAAATAAGTTATTTTACGTCTCGTTCCTGGACTGAAGAAAACAGTGGATTGCAAGGATTTGTTAACTTAACCGTGGAACGACAGGTAGTTTTGAAAATACGAAGCAATGGCATTCCGGATCATGCAACGGGTGAGGTGTTCTTGATTGGAAACTCTTGGTATATAAAGCATTTCTGTTGCGACAAAACTATTTGATGTGTGAAAATAACGTTCTGAAGTACAAAATGAATCATGAGCTTGAAGTTTATGAGACGATGTGATAAGGGAACAAAAGAATTATTCAACAGTCAGAATGAAATTTCAAGAAACTATAGCCACTAGTGTAGGAGGTGGGGGTGCAGGGGGCGCAACCGCACCCCCAAAAATTTTGATTTGGTGAAAATCCGGGCAAAATCCCATAAAATCCGGGCAAAATCCTCTAAACTCCGCGCAAAATCTCTGAGAACTTTCTAAAACTCCTTGAAAATCTGAGCAAAAATGGCGCCCAACATGTTTTGATTTGAAAATAATGGCGCCCGAATTGACATGAACAGCTTTTTTTTGAAGTGACATGGCGCCCGAATTGACACGAAGAGCTTTTTTTGGAGGTCAAGTATTTTTCGGGCAAGTTTGGGACAATCCGGGAAAAATTACTGCGCACCCTCAAAAATGTGCCTGCTCCTACACCTATGACTATAGCAATACTTTTGAATTTAGCATTATATTATCCTAATTTCTCTTCGTCGAAACCCAAGTGCAAGGGCGTGAAAACCGTTGTTTCCCTGTAGTATTGTATTTGAAAATTGTAACCCAAGATCAGTAAAAATTGACGTGAGAATTCGTCAAGCGTGACCCTTAACCTGTCTTGTTCATATCAGGCTCTATTATATGGTTTTGACGCTTACGACTATAAACGACGACACGTGCAACTGCTTTTTAGTCTTTGCAAACACTCGGATAAACAAATATAATGAATTCCAACACTGGTAAATTATTCCTAACTTTAGCCGGCTAACCTGTATCAGCAAGAAAGTTTTTTTTAACACACGTACAAATGGAGCGGCCAGCACTTGTTTAACCCTGCCCTGCTTTTATGACAGGAAGCGAAGCGAAGAACATCTCACCACAAACATATCAATTCACCATATCCAACGTGCCAGTCAGAATGCGGTCGACCACGTGTTTGCCTACAGGAGTGGTTGGAATTGCAATAAATGGCGTTCCTATCTTTAACAGTTTCACGCAACATTGCTGCGACTCCGGTGAGACAACTATCCATTGGGTGTTTGTTTTCATGTTGTAATGAGACTTCTTTCATTATTTAAACGCTGTTGCCGGATCCGACTGGTGTCTCCTAGTAACTGGGGTGGCGACTAGCAAACAAACATATGTCTACAAAAACTGTTTGTCAGTGAATAGTTGTGGCTGTCAAAAATCTAGTAAAGGAAACCTAATGTTTAATTGATTCTTCAATTGATGCAGCAACAACTCTTGATGGGTTTGACAAATGCTGGGGAAAGGTGGATCGACTTGGCCGCTACTACTACACAACCCCTCCTATGTGCCTTTTCAAATATGTGTGCAACAAACCATCGCCTCTTCTAGGTAAATTTATTTTACACATACTAGTAAATGTCAAGCATATGAAACCAGTACTTATCCACATTTTAATCTAGTCAGCCGGCATGACAGGTTATGCACAACAACATTGATTTCTTTGCAGACCGATATGGTTTATTACAAAAATTGTCATTTTAGTAATGGGTACAATGTAGATGAAAAAAACATTTAAGTGCATGTCAAAAACTCGCTGTGTCGGTTTTGCAATAATTTGTAACGAAATAGGCCAAACAGATCCTACGCCTGGAGTTCAAATCCTAAATTTGACGTTAAAAAGTGTTTAAGAGTTTTCATGCAAGTTCTCTGATATCCGGTTTCATGCCACAAACTGCGTTTATCAAAAAGACGAAGCGGAAAATGCATGTTTGCAATTGTTTAAACCCAGGTGTAGCATTGGATGGATTTCCGATTTACGGACCGTATGATGAATTCAGCCGTCTCTTGTCTTCTTCCGATCTGGACAAGTGCCACGGCCGTGTTGATCGGCACAGGAATTACAGGTTTGTCGAGTTTTAACACGCCATGCAGCGGCCTCCCGCGCAATCAAGTCCGACTACAGGGGCTGGGACTGTGGGACTGTTTACATACAATAGAAACGGTGCGGATGAAAGAGATTTTTATTCTCTACATTTTATTTGACTGCGGGAAAAAAACACTGTTTAAAGCGACAGAAGTGTTTTGAGAATTTCTTCTGAATACCTCATTCGTAGAGGCAACAAACATTATTGGAAAACATCAACGTTTTACCGAATGCTGACTCGCCCATGAAACTTGCAATACTATGATCGAAGGTGAATCAAAAGTAAAGTCTAGTGGAAACTCATCGCCTACTAGGCAGTTTCATTCCAGATCTCTTACTGACACTTAAAATTAAATCTTACTGAAAACGCAGATTGACCTCCAGATAAGCAACAGGTAATGATGTTTATCTCGTTTGTATTGGTGCATATTGATCACAGTAGGGCGGATTGGATTTGTCCAGATACCCACAAGTCTTATTCATGAAAAGACATTGTAAATGCGCGAAGTTCAGAACCGATTCAAGAACACTTGCACAAGCGTCATTGACAAACCATAAACACTTTTGCTTGAGCTTTTCTCCCGGTAAAAACTTTCCAGATTCATTTTCTAATTTCACAAGTAGAAAAAAGTAACAACGTGACAAAAGAATAAATATATGGTGCAATAGAGCAAGGATATCCTGTATATGTTATAGCAAAGAGTTTGTTAATACCGAATCTTATCATAAACTTTTAACACCGCATGACGTGGAGTTGGTAACTTATAGAACAGAGAAGCGCATGTGCTTGAGTTAATTACAGCATGTTAGATCAGGGGTGCAAACATGTTAGATCAGGGGTGCAAACATGTTAGATCAGGGGTGCAAACATGTTAGATCAGGGGTGCAAACATGTTAGATC
>Ga0210059_1011456_pt1 | contig 13558 bp, 20 predicted proteins | sample Ectturendosymbi2_FD_188042 | JGI IMG/M metagenome (GOLD analysis project Ga0210059, IMG submission 188042) | Ecteinascidia turbinata endosymbiont from Florida, USA - Sample 2 (SPAdes) (version 2) | ecosystem: Host-associated > Tunicates > Ascidians > Unclassified | place: Key West, Florida...
CCTCGTTCAAAAGACTGCTCAAAACTCACTTTTTTAATTCTGCCTTTCCTCAAAATTGTCGTTCAGTATGTTCTTAGTGTATTTTAACGTATTTTTTAATTCGCTTTGCATGTCACTTCCGCAACGTCATTGTTCAACGCCTTAGAGCGACATGTCGGATTTCGGCGCTTTATAAATGCATGAATTATTATTATTATTATTATTTGTCAATCGCTTTCAAACTTACCAGAAACGTAATTCCTGTGAAATTGAGAGACTCTGCCTGTTTTCTCAAAATTTTACTGATCCTTCCAGAGTCTCTCTCGACAGGATTCAATGCTCTTGCGATGCACCACTTGAAACATTGATTATCCTCTTTGGTTGTCATTTCGTTTCGAAACTTCATGTTAACCAAAGCTTCTTTTCTCGAAAGAAATTTTCGCAATTTCACAAAAGCGCCTCTTCGCAGTGGCTTATATCCAACAGTGTGAATATCAAGTGCCACAATTGAGTGAAATGACCACCCACTCCCATTCATCTGAAATTTTGCAAGGTCCTCGAGGACTTGTTCTGCCAAGAGACTCAACAATTCGTTCTTGTCTGTTGATTCAAGAACAATTTTATTTTTTGATCTCAATTGATGTGTTTCCACAAGGCTTTCACCAGTCATGAGATCCGTTTTTTCCATATTTGCCCTCAAGATGAGTTTCACTTTGGTTTGCGTTTGAATTTTTGCGAGTGCCTTTCGTTTCACAGCAGTAAAAAAGGATTCTGGATCAAATGTCACATTGCCGCTTAGTTCAAATGTGGATTGATTTGTGAATCCATTGAATGAAGACTGTTTTTCCTTAACCAATTACAACACCTTATCATCAATTTCGTCGATGAGTTGTGTCTTTTTGAGCTTTGTGGCATTTTTGATTCCAAGTTTCTTTGCTTTCACCAATAGATTTCGTTTTCTCAATTGATCCAAGTCTTGTGGTTTTGAAAGCAAATTTTTCAATTGTGCTTTCTTGAATTTTGAAATGCCATTGAAGCCCCGAAGTCGTGCCTCGGCTCTCAATTGTTTGAGAGTTTTCTTTTTCCCGAGAAGTTCTCTCAAAAATCCATCATGGAGAAGTTTTATCAATTTTTTTCGTCGTTTCGTCTTTCATTTATTATAGGGTAAAATTTTTATTTAACTTAAAAAAAATTATCAAATCAACAAAAATATTCTCTCTCCCATGAATGGGGGAGAGAATTCTTGTGGAAATAACAAATTAATGATTAATTACTGTAATTTCTATATTCTCCCCATCTCTTCCATTGTTGTATATGAAATAAATTTTAGTTTTCCCATTATATTTGGAGGCTTCTAATAAACTTGGAAAATATTTGTTTCATTTGTGTCAAGGTCAACAACCTCAACTGATTTTCTAGCAATTCTTCCAGAACCAGGTTTTCGTTTCACACTTTTTTCTAGTTCAAAAGCTTTGCCGGCCAGCCCTTTTTCTTCTATGATTTTCAACATTTGTTTCTGGTTCGTATGAGTTAGCCTCTCGTATTTTCTTTCAATACTGAAATCATCGTTGGTCTCGAGATTTTCATTTATATTATGATAATTTTTTTAAACTTAATATTCTACTCGCATCTTCTGCCCATCGCTCTGGAAAATGAGACTCTTATCGGAGATGACAATGGCGAAAGCTTCAGTATTTGCAGGCACGTTTGGTGAAAACTGAGCCTTTATCTGCATGTCAGTCACCGAGTTTTTCAGTTTTTCGCTCTGTTTTGTCACATCAAAAACAAACATTGGGAATAATTCCTTGTAATCTGCTGGAGTAATATTTGGCGAAGAAATCAACTCTTCTACATTGCAAAACTTTGTTCGGAATGCCGCAGCATCTCCATAAACCCTTGAAAATTTTACTGAGTAAAGTTCGTGTCATCATAATCAATCACAGGATACCTTCGAGAGTTCAACATGACAAACATATTTGTGAGATTACAGTGATCAAAAATTGATGGGTTGTGTTGCTGGTTTCCAGATTTATCTGTCTGAAACGACATTATTATCCAGCGAGGCTTCTCCACATGTGAATTCGCCGACAATTGCCAGGTGAAACTTCTCGTTTGCGTGACTGAGATCGACTTGCATTGAATCATTCGGTAACCGACTGGGAGATTCGATTTTTATTCAATTGTTTTGTAGAGTGCAAGTTTTTCTTGCAAATTTGGAGTCACATGTGGCATATACCAAGAAAGCTTTGACAAAACAACCTTTCCAGCATCAGTTGAAGCGGCTCTGAAAATCGCGTCATTGCCACCCTTTCTTACGAGAGTTAGTTGATGTTTAAAATCGTAAACGACTTTCTCATAGTCATCACAGAACCCAAAGATGTGTTTCAGTGGAACTCTGAATGAAAATGTGCCTTTTGGGTCTGGTTTTTGAATGATATAATCATGCCGGATTAGAAACCCATTATTCCGATTATTTCCTGCAATTGAAGCGTCTGTGCCTCAATCTTTAAACCACAATTGGTTCAGGCCTGTGCTTATTTGAAAATCATCTGGAAATTTCAACAGCCGAAGCATCGTAGTTGCCTGCCCAGGGTGAAACAGACTTTCAACCTCTTGTCCTGAAAGTTGGTGTTTTATGTTGTGAAAAGATGCATAATGGCATTGTTTGTTAGCGTGATGACGTCAGCATCGACGTAAACAGCGTCGTCAGCGTTTTTCACCAACTTACCGTCAAAAAACAGAAAACTTTCACTCGGATGTGTGAACAAGTCTTGCTTTTCAATATTTATCCTAATTTCCCCGGGTCTGTTAAGGTCAGTGCTGGTGATTGGTTCGTAACTGTGATATTCGTATTCTTCGACTGATTCATCAATCTGTGTTTTTTCTGTAATTTGTAAAATGTTCATTTATTACAGGCGTTTTTTTTGTTTTCACTTTAAATCAGGTAGTCTATAACTCAATATCTTGTTGAAATATTTGCGTTCATCGATATTGCTTTTTAGGGATTCAAGCTTTTCGAAAACATCCTTGATTTGTTCAGAATTGTTCATTTATTCAACCGCCTGACAAGGTCTTGTATTTTGATCGCGCGCTGCCCTGACCCCGCTATCAGGTTGTTCAAATTTGTTGTCACCTGCTGTGCCTTCTGTGGCGTTGCTCCTTGTGGTGCAAGCGGAGGTATTGGAGACTGAGGTTTTGATAAAATTTGTTGTGATTTGGGAGTCAACTTTGAACTCGCAAAATCAATAGCTTTTTGACCAGCCTTTTGACCAGCACTTCGAGCAATGTTCAAGGCCGTGTCAACAACTTGCTTTTTACTGATGAATCCTGACAAAAAGTCTTTGAACTTTGAAAAAATCCCAGAGCCGCCGACTTGGTATTTTCGTTTATAACCTCTTCTTATTACAATCATTTATTTAATGTAAGCATTAATTATTTGCAAGCATCATGAGACAAAATTTTTTGCCTCAAATGTTCATCACAAATGCTGACGAATTCGTTTCGAAGACCTGTGTTTCCTGCTTGTTCCGAAGCCATCAACAATTCCAACCGTTCACACAAGGCATTTTGGTAGGAATCCTGAGCCTTTCTTCTTACCTCGTCTTTTCTTTTTATCTTGTCCTTCCACTTTACCTCGAAGTTTTTCTATAAATTTTAATTTTTTACTGTTGGGTGCTAATACCTTTTCATCTCCAAACTCATTAACAGAAAACATCGCATTTGTTTTATCAAAAAGATCCAAGTAATTATCTCTATCTTCTTGTGTAGTTTTATCAATTTATGGCTCTTTCATAACAATGAGCTTCCAAAGACCTTCTGTCCCCCCATATCTTTTAACATCAATAAACAAATTGCTATCGTTATCAATTGTAACCCTTTTTCCGCCCATAAAATATTTCCCCGTTTCTCTTCTTATTCCATACGTTCTATCAGTTTCTTTTTTTCTTTGTGAATACTTTTCAAGACATTCCCCGTCTAATGAAGTTTCGTCGAGTTCTATTTGTGGTGTGTCAAGTTCTGCAAATGCTTCAGGTTGTCCTTCGTCTTGACCCCAAGGCAATGCTTCAGGCTCGTCTTGACCCCAAGGCAATGCAGGAGGTATATTTTCAATTGCTTCTTGAAGTGGGGTAAACTTAGAAACAATTTCTACAGATGACTTTTTTTGTTGTTCAATTATTGGCTCGAATATTTTTCCAAAATCTTCGTAAATTGATTGTTCACCAAATCGTTCTGAGCGAAAATTTTCTTGAATTTTGTTCTTGGTTTGAGATATTCTGCGACAAGTTTGTCACGTTTCGATGGATCTTTTATTTGTAGAAAACTCATTTATTTTATGCTCAAATTTTTGGAGGGCCAATTTTGGAGGGCCCAATTTTGGAGGGTCCAATTTTGAGCAGCCAATTTGGAGGGCCAATTTTGGGCCGGGTCCAAATTAACCTCGATAGATGAATACTTTTCTATACAGCTTTGGATCAAGGTTCATAATTTTTTGCAATTCTTTACATTGCTCTGGTGTGAGCTTGTCGTCCAGAAACGCAGTGACTGTTGAGCTTTTGATTCCAAGACTTTGATTTCATTTGGCATTTTATATTAAATTTTAATAAGATCTTTGTTGTCAACCGATGAGTTGAAACTTTCTGGATACCCCCTCCATTTCACCAATGACCTTGTTTTGTCTTTCTTCACAATCTTCTCAATTCTGAAAACTTCTTGTGATGTCTTCAGAAGCTCTTGCCCATAGAATGTGCCCCGAACCTCTTCATCGTTGTAGTCAGTTATTTTATAAGTAACTGGGTTGGTTCTTTGAATTTTTGAAACGGTGAACACTTCTTCTGTCCATTTTGGAGTGAACCCTTTCTCAAAGGGTCCTTTCTTCTTTTGAATTCGAAATTTTTCACCAGTTTTGAATTTTGCTCTCATGGGTCGTCTTGTTAAGTCTGGATAAAGGTTTCTGTAAACTCTCACTTCATTCTCTTTCTTGCTTGCCTCAAGAGGAGTCTTTTTATGCTAGAGTGCCTCGTGTTGTTGTATCTCTCAACAATGTTGTCAAGAACGTCAATATATTTGTTGGTATTGTTTGCTGTGAAATACTTGTACATTTTTTCTTTCATCGTTCGGCCACCGAAGATTACTCCTCATTTTCAGTAGAGTAAAGCTCTACACCCAACTCCTTCACATGTTTGTTGTAAAACTCTAGGCCTTTGTCTGTGCAAAGCTTTTCTGTTTTTCGCTTTGATTTTTTGAAAATCTCCTTGAACGCGTCTGCGACAGATTTTCCAGTTTTGTCTTTGAGCGGAAGCATCCAACCATATTTTGAAAACACGTCAATCACTGTGAGAAGATACCTGACCCCACGGTTGGACTTTGAAAATGCTTGCATTTCAACGAGGTCTGCAGCCCAAATTTTATCAATTCCATTCACATACACTTTTCGTTTTGAAAATTTGTTGATGAGGGGTTTGTGAAGTTCATCATCTACCTGGTCAGTCCAAATTGTGTCGTTTTTTTAACCCCCATCTGAAACGCTTTTTCGTCCCGATAATTGTAGAAACAACACCTCTCTCCATCCTTTCTCGAAGTGTGGGGTTATAAATACCATTAAGCTCTGTCAACATAATTTTATCACAAACTTCGTTGCGAGTTTTTGTGTCTTTGTTTTTCACATAACAAATGTCGTAGTGATACGCTGCCTTGTCGACTCTGTTGATAGGTTTTGACCATCCCTTTGGAGTCATATCCTCATTCAAACGTTTGTTCAATTTCGTGCCTGGTCCTGTGAAGTTGTGACCCGGCATGTGCATTTCAAATGGCAAAGAATTAATTGTATCATTGATAAACCCCTTTCCACTTGCGCTTATAAATTTTGACTTTTTCGTTCCACAAACAACACAAATGCCTTGAAGCATTTGACCGTTGTTTTTTGTTGTTTTCTGTTTAACGTCTCTTGTTTCCGTAAATTTACGACATTTGACACAATATATTTGGTTCATTTATTAAATGCTTAAAATAAATGAATGTAAAGAATATTTCATGGAACGAAAACAAAAAATTTAAAGCAACCATCCTCTTTTGCCGAAGAGTTTCAGGGGTTTGATTGTGGGCAAATCAGGCTGTGGAAAAGCAACACTTTTGCTGAATCTTCTTCTTCAGGCAGGTTGGTTGGACTATTCAAAATTGTCAGATTTTGGCAAGAGTTTGTTTCAACCAGAGTATAAAATTTAGAGAAAAGGTTTCGAAGAACAATTGCCGAAAAGGGTGATTATGAATTTGTTTGAAAATCAAAATGAAATACAAGAACAAATTTCACCAAGTGTGTTGATTGAAGAGTTGGCAAAAGATCGAAGCTCACATTCCAAAGAACCTATTGAGTGCAATTTTTATAAATCAGCAGACAATGTGCCTGACCCGCAAGAACTGTCTCCAGAGCAAAAGAATCTCATGATATTTGACGATCTCTTGCTTCAGAAGCAGAACAAGTGTAAAGCATATACGTTCGTGGAAGGCATTCAAATTGTGATTGTTTGTATTTGAGTCAAAATTATTTCCAATTGCCTCGTCAAACAATCCGAGAAAATGCAAATTTCTTTTGTCTGTTTCCTCAAGACCAAAAGAATATTGACCACATATTCAACGACCACGTGTCTCAAGACATGACGAAAGAACAGTTTAAAAAACTTTGCAAACACGCGTGATCAAGGTCACACAATTTTGTTGTGATTGATTTGACCTCGCCAAAGAACTACGGGAAATACAGATCGGAGTTTTTGACAACTTTTATATCATAGAATAAATGAACAGTGCAATTCTCGAAAAAATTGAGAGAAATACTTCTTCGAAAACGTCAACTCAGATTGTGGTTTCAGAGAATTCGACAAAAATAAAGACGACTTAACCCACCACTCGAGTTGGATCGAACGCGAAAGTATGAGATGGCTTTGGTGAATTTGGAGACGTATTATTCGTTTCCGAATCTGTCTGATGAAAACAACATTTTTCGGTATTCTCCTAGTTTCATTGAGGTGGGGAGAGGTAACGAGGATGACTCAATGCGACAAAGACAATGGGTCGAAGTTCAAATTCGAGAAGGCAGTTACGATCTCATTGATATTGAGGAAACAATAAAAATTATGATGAAACGAAATGGGCATAACGATGATGCTGTGAAGATAACAGCAAACACCAACACTTTGACAAGTGTCTTGGAAATTCTATACAACTTTCAGGTTGATTTCAGAGCGCGAAATTCAATCTCAAGCATTCTCGGATTTCGAAATCAGGTTTACGAAGAGCGCATTCACGAATCGCAAAATGTTGTCAACATCTTATCAATAAATTCTGTTGTCGTGAATGTGGGTGTGATTGGCGGGTCTTATGTGAATGGGAGAATGCAAAACACAATTTACAGTTTCCAAATGTTTCGCCTGGATATAAAATCGTTGAGAACCCGAGAAACCTTGTGTATCTTCCAGTGATTTTAGATAAAATCAATAAAATGGAAACAGTTGTCACAGACCAAAACGGAAAACAATTGAATCTTCGTGGGGAAAACCTGACAATCAGATACGACTTGAGTGAAATATAATGACATATAATAAACATGTCTTACACAAACGTATTAGTAAACATTTCCGAAAATCAACAGCAAAAATTGAAACACGCCGTTGATACAAAAAGTCCCGTAAGCATTCGTGTCGGCTACGAAGATTTGTGTGGAAGTGATGTTCTAGCTTTGACCAATTCACAAGTGAACAGAATGACAAAAGCTTATCAGGATGGAAAAGGTGTCACAATAAAAATGAGCAAACGCCAGGTTGTTCACAATATGAAAATAGAGGGGGGGTTCTCGGGTTCCTACCAGATTTGGCTGCAAAGGCTTTGCCATTTTTGGCAAAGACCGTTCTCCCAACATTGGCGATTGGGGCACTGTCAGGTGTCGGATCTGCACTTGCTCAGAAGGCTACTAACAAGGCCATGGGGAACGGATTGTATTTGAAAAAAGGTTCAAACATTGCAAGGGTTCAAACGGACGGCCAGGGGCTGTATTTGAAACCTTTCAAAGATTCAGGGCTTTGCATGGTTGGAGATGGCTTGTATTTGAAACAGGGGCTCAAGTTGTTAGCAGCCACGGTCTGCTTCTTGGTCTGAACAGTCCTTTGAAACGTATTCTAGTTCTCGTTTGGCTTTGTAAGATGTGGATTTGAATTTTTTATTCCACTGAATAAAAATGAACCCTAATTTATACAGGCCACATGAAATTCATTAAATTGAAAGAGGGTGGAATGAAGAAAAACTCAAACACTCTGCAATGATAAAAAATATCATTGTTTGCTAAACTTTTGCACTGGCTGCTTTTTCATTTTTCAGTTTTGTATGTTTCTTTTGAACGTTGGGTTTTGTCAGATTTTGAAGAAATCACCGGAACTATTTCTGGGAAGTTTTTACATGGTATGAACTGTTTTTTGTAAATGCTTCAATTTTTCTGAAAGTAATTGAAAAATTCCTTTTCAAGAAAGTACAGAGATATGAGAAACAAAAAACTTTCATTAAGATGCAGCTCAACTCAATTCGTAACATGGTTTCGAAGGCGTTGACTGACAATGAAATTTCTGAAGTGAGTTTGAGAGTATTTTTTCTCAGACGAGAAAACAAAATGAAACATATATTAAGTTTGAAGCAGCAGATTTGGAATTTGATAAGATGTTGCCAAAGAAATCGGAAAGTTTTGTTTAGAATAAGTGAACATCCAAGTTGAAAACGTGGTTTTACCAAACAAACCTTTGAGTAACTTTGAAATCGAAGATGCGGTGAAAAAAATTGGTTTGAAAAACTTTTGTGGTGTTTTCTTCAGAGACACTTTGCCAAAGAAACCAAAACGAAATGAATGCACAACTACGAACCTAGACAACACTTCTGGAGATGTGATGCACTGGGTCGCATGGTTTAAACGTGGTGATAAAAAGTGGTATTTTGACTCATTCGGATTGTCTCCACCAACTGCGTTGAACGACTACTTCGGTGATGTGTTCTATCCAACTGAGGAAATTCAACCAAGGCAAGAAGTGTTTTGTGGTCATCTTTGTCTTTTTGTTTTGAAAGAGATGCAAAAAGGAAAGGGCTGCAGGAAATAATTAATAATTTTTGGTGATATAATGAACATGACAGTCGATAAATTTGGACAAAGTCCAAAAACGGGACAAAATGTTACGAATGTGAGTGGAGTTTCACAGGAATATTTTAACAGCAACTTTTTGCAAAAAGGTCAAGCCATTGACATGTCTGGTCAAAGCATTGTGAATCTTGGCTCACCACAAGTTCCAATGGAAGCAGTGAGGATGAAATATGTCAATAAAAAATTTTTCAAAAGGGGTGACCCGATCGATATGGAGAATTATCCGATTAAAAACGTATTGTCTCCAACCGAAGAAGGTGACGCGGCGACTAAAGGCTACGTCGACTCGAAAAGTGCTGGCGAAAGTGATTTGGATATGCAGGGTCATTTAGTGAAAAACGTGAGATGGCCAGAAGAAGATCATGACTTGGTGAATCGAGCATATGTTTATTTAGCAGCAGGCAAAAGGTTACCAATTGAAGGGGGCACTATCCAGGGCGACATTGGGATGGGAGAGCATAGAATAAGAAATACAAACTCAAATCCACAAAATGAAGATGAAGTGGTTCCGAAACAGTGAATTGAAAAAAATGTTTTGAATCGTTTTAGCTCCACGTCGACTATGGCAAAAGATTTAAATATGGATGGGAACGATATCTCATACCTGGGAGCGCCAGAACAAAATCACCGCGTAGCGACAAAAGGATACGCAGATACGAAGTTGTCACTTTTGGATGGAAGTATGCAGGGAGGGATTGGGATGGCTGGAAACAGGATTTCACACTTGGGCAAGCCTGTTCAGAGCAATGACGCAGTCAGATTGAGTTATGCAAACGAATTCTATCTGAAAAGTGATGGAATAAATTGGATGAGAGGGCCTCTTCATGCTGGAGGTTTTCAAATAATTCGTGTCGTGAACCCTTGTGAAGAATAAGATGCGGTAAATTTACGAACACTTCAAGATTCAGCAACAAGTGTTTTAGAACAAGCAACCGCGGCAGCTGACACAGCAGTCGGCAACGTGGTTACAAACCACGCAAACATTTTGAATCGAGACATCAAGACAAAAAGTTTGAACGTGGATCTGTGAGGAACAGCAACAAAAAATTTCAGCATGGGTGAACAATTTCATGTTGCTGGGTTTCCAGATCCAACACTTGAACATGAGGCTGTCAATCTCAGAACGTTGAACCGAAAAGTTTTGAACGAAATTAGAGTTAATAAACTCTTGGAATCGTAGAAATATCTAAGACTTGACGGTCAAAACCAAATGGTTTCAGATCTTCAAATGAATTATCATAAAATTTCCAGATTGGCCGATGCAACAGCGCCTGCTGATGGTGTGAACAAAAGAACACTGGATGCTGCAGTTAATTCACTGAGATCCGAAAACGAGCAGCTGATACTTGCAACGAATGAGAATATTTCTCAGAGAGTTATGTTTCTTGATGGAACTTCAATGCCAGAAAATCATCAAAGTTACAATGACAAAAGAATCACGAACCTTGGAGAGCCAGTTGAAGACACCGACGCAACGACAAAAGGTTTCATGGATAATCAACTTAGGTAGAGAACATTTCATGTAACTCCAGAAGGTGCTCAAGGGAATCTAAACATGAATAATCACCGAATATCTGGACTTGCGAATCCAACTCAGAACAACGACGCTGTTCATATGCACTATACCGATTCTCACGATGAATATCTTCAGGGTCTGATAACCAACTTAACAAGCCAGGTTGACGCTCTGCAAGCCCGTGTCGTCCGACTTAAACGATTGTCACTCAGGGAATCAACTGATCGAGCTGAGGCAACCAAGGTAACTGAAAGAGTTGCTCGTGTATGAGGAAAAAAATTCAGTGTTATATTAAATGTTCTGTTCAATGCCAGATAATATTGGAGATAAAAAGTATTGCACACCTTGGAAGCAAATAGTTTTGGCTTATGACTTTCAAAATTACTCTTCGCTTGGAAAAGAAAAAACATTGAACGCAATCGAAAATGTTTTTAGTGTTTGGCAAAATGTTTGCAATTTGAAATTTTAAAGAGTTTTTGATGGGAGTCAAGTTATGAATATTGCATTTTTGACAGATGATGAAAAGCAAAATGCGCAAATTAACTGCTCTTACAAACTAAATAATAAAAAATCTGGCACTTTGGCGCATGGATTTTACCCAGGTAATTCAACATTGTCTGGTGATTTGCATTTTGACAATGAGAGATGGTCAGACCAGAAAACATTTTCAGGGGATGGAAAGTTCAATTTATTTTCAGTCGCTGTTCACGAAATTGGCCATTGCATCGGACTGTTTCACAACACTGAAGACAAAGACAGTATTATGCGACCAATTTATCAGCCTGGATTCATTGTTGAAATGAAGAACAATATTCTTTCTGAATCTGACATAAAAACAGTGAGAGAAATGTATGGCGCAGCAAAACATGTAATTTTTACGGCAATTTTTAACTCTAACAAAGCAAAAGTTATGTTTAAAAATATAGAAAAGGTATCAAAGACAAATAGGTTGAAAATTATTTACACTTTGAATCCAAAACACTTCGGTGAAGATTCAGATATTTCTGATGAACCATTTCAAAGTCTCTTGAAAAAACTGGATGACATAAATCATGCTGAATTTGTGGCTGATAATTTTGGGGTAGGTGATAGTGCTTTAAAGCGGATTATGTTTATAGTCTTCAAGACTATAAACATATTTTGACGAAAGTGCTTTTATCACAAATGAACACCACACCTTGAATGTTTGTCCTTTTCAAAAACATCCAGGACGGTGAACTGAACATTATTGGACAAATCAAGGTCATGCGACTCAATACGGCTGAAACATGGGCAGACAGCAATGGAGCGAGCGAAGCAAGCACATCTGAGGCAATTGCCCATTTTTAATTTGTTCATAATTTTCACGCAAATGCATCAAATTATATTGAAAATAAACACACAGAACTTGAGTGAACAGAGTTCGGGCGACTTACAAGACTCCACAACTCTACCCAAGTTGAAAACATCTTTACATTCAAGCTGATTTTCAATTCCCCCCCCCCTCCCGAACCTTGCTCAAGTTGCCAGCACAAGCAAATATCTGGCGACTTTTGATGACAAAAATAACCTCTAGGCTCACCCCTAGTTTCAACACAGGCAAATATCTGGCGACTTTTAAGTCTTGTGGACTTTGACCTGGTTAGCCAGCACATTCGTTTTCAGATGACAAAAATAACCTCTAGGCTCGCCCCTGGTTTCAACACAAGCAAATAGCTGGCGACTTTTAAGTCGTTTGGAATTTGACCTGGTTGGCCAGCACATTCGTTTTCAGATGATGAAAATAACCTTTTTGCTCACCCCTAGTTTCAATACAATGAAATTCAAGTTGACTTGAAAAGACCCCAGGACTCTGCTATATTTGTTAGCACTAAGAAAGCTCTAAGTTTAATTTACAAACAAATAAATCTCTACACAGAAAATAAAAAATTGTGAAATAAACAGCAGATTATTTCCCATTCATTGGCATTTTTTTCATTCCACAACATGTGTTAAATATTACGGCATCTTTCCAAATTTTCTGAAAAGAGAGACCCAGATGCTTAACCTTTTTACTACCAAATATTTTATATCGAGCTGAAAACATAATTTTAAACGTTGAAGCATATTTTCATGAAATAAAAGAAGATCAAGTTACAGTTCCTGTTGCTTTTTAACCATTTTTCCCCTGCAACACCCAATTGCGGAATCAGTTTGAGTCAACAATATTAACCACTCATCAACAGTTACATAATCAAATAAAAAAAATTGCAATGAGGCTAACTTACCTTCCAACACTGAATTGCCCCCATCCCAAATTGATTTCAGCGCAAATTTAACATATCCAAATTAGAGAGCTAGTGGTGTAGCAAAAATATACCTCAACAGTATCTTAACCATTGTGAACAAGCTTTTTTGCGATTATCAACATAATCCAAACCTAATGAACTTTCATTAGAAGAAACACAGCTTTTTTGATAAATTTTGATCAGTTTACGGGCTGCCAAGCTGGTGAAGTTTGGAGCACACTCCTTGAGTCAGACGTTCAATCAAAATCCCTGCTTGATTTAATGTGTCTTCAATGCAGTTGCAAAAAGTGCCAGTCACCCTGTGATTCCACCAGTTTCAATGCCTTTTACTACGTTCTGTTTTGTCTGTTTTTACCAACCAACGTTCTGCAGAGTGTGTATGTTCATAAACAAACAAATTAAAAAACTTGAATTAAAAGTCTCATTGCCTGAAGCTACCATCTTTTTCAAGCAAACTCTGTGGCTGAACGTTCAGAACTGCTTGCATGGCAAAACATTCCTTGTATTGTATTGAGTAACGTCTTCACTCCCACACGCAAAACGCTAGACTTTTAACATGCATCGCAGTAAAGAGAAATGAAAAAACACATATACATGAAAGAAAATGAGGTCGTATACATTACGGTA
>Ga0210059_1011457_pt1 | contig 13557 bp, 5 predicted proteins | sample Ectturendosymbi2_FD_188042 | JGI IMG/M metagenome (GOLD analysis project Ga0210059, IMG submission 188042) | Ecteinascidia turbinata endosymbiont from Florida, USA - Sample 2 (SPAdes) (version 2) | ecosystem: Host-associated > Tunicates > Ascidians > Unclassified | place: Key West, Florida...
GTGTGTTTTATTTGTTTAGCTAATAATACGAAAAGCACACTTCACGTGTGCATCAGAGATTCCAACCTTATATCAAAAATATTTTTCAATCACTGCAACCGATATACATGTTTATGAATCTGCGCACACAGTTTCTTTTGAAAAAAACAGAGAATTTCAATAAAACATTTTGGAAGTCGCTATGAATATTCACTGTTTTATTGAAAAGGATCAATTTACCAATACTGATGTCGGCATCTCGAAAACGTTTTAATTTGTTAAAAGTGAAGGGTACTAACAAAATATTTTTGCAAAAATCACTTTTCATTTTCAAAGCAGGGCTTTCGCCGTATGTACTGTACGTTAGATTTGCTCATTCTGTTTTTATAAAATAATCTTGATCAGGTCACTACCATGTCAAACTGCTAACACATGGGAGTGTGCAAATGCATTTCGCATCACAACTTGCCCGTGCAACGGAAACCGTCTCCTGAAAATCCAGAATGGCAAGAGCAGGTGAACGAACCCACTGTGTTGTTGCAACTTGCGTTCGAGTGGCAGTTATTGGTTCCCATAGCGCATTCGTCGATATCTGCAGAACAAGTGGTAACGCGTATTCATCGTGGAAAAAATACGCAGTTCTTTGAACGTTTTCCTATACATCAAGCTTAATTCAATTGTTGTGCTTTTATATGAAATAAATACCACACCATGTATGCATTAGAAGTTCCAACACTAGTCAGCACAAATTATTTTAATTCTTTTTACGTCACTGTAATCGACATACAAGTTTCTCATTCTGCGCACAACGTTTGCTTCAAGCAGAAAATGAAACAACTTAAAGGAAATATGTAGGAAATCGCAAAGGGAATTCACTGTTTTTAGACAAAAATAGATTCACGATTATTGACGTGGTGTGGGTTTATTGTTTCGGAGATAGACGAAATATTTTTGAAATAACCAAAAACACTTAAATCAATTCGATGGTATTGTCTGATAAGGAAAGCTAGTTAATACTGTTACGGCGAGTTTTAATGTTATTATGGAACAAATGGCCGAAATGTCTCAGCGAAAAAAAAACAAGTCCTGGTTACTACCCAAGTCTTTACATGTTTCGATAGTGAAGAAGCATCGCATCTTCATTTTTATTAAAATTTGCTTGTAAAAAATTTTGGACAGATTTTTTCGAAATACTTTCGGGGCGATCTAACGGTTTCATCATCTCCTCTAAACTCCACTCCTCGATCAGGAATAAGTTTTATGACAGTAACCAAACGTTGCTGAAGCGATTTCCGATAGTCTCTGCATTGATTGACTTGACAGGCTAGCACCCCATCAAACCTTCCAAGTGATTTACATCAGCGACAAACGTAATCGTGGCATCTGCGTGTTTCATTGATTGCTCGTGTCTTCTCAGCAGGCCCGTAGCCACGGGGTTGTAATTGGGGGTAACGCGGCCCCAAATGTTGTGTGGCACGCCAAATTTTGTATTTTGACTCCCAAAATCTTGACAAATGGCTACTGGCATGTATCTCAGGCGCTCAAGAGCGTACTTTCAGTCGTAGAAACCATTTCCAACAGAGAAATGCGCATTTTTGAAAGTAATTCCATGTAAAAGAGAGCAAAATTTCAAATCGTGAAGCTTCATCTACAATTCCATTATTTTAAAGAATTCAATAGAATATGTGTTAATGGTTTTATTCTATGTTTATGTTCTGGGACTGAGAAATTAACCGACATTTATGGGTACCCAATCAGGCTCCTTGCAACTTCTGAGCACCTACGTTACTCTCATAACTGAACAACAGCTTTTAAGTACTGGAAATCCCTCCGTTGGGTTTTACTTCGATTGGAAAGTTTGAGGATTTTCAGAGACTTCACTGCATGCTCTGTCAAATAGTTTTCTCCAACGATTCAGTGAACAAAACTGTTTCTTCACCTATCAAACATATTTCATCAATAAAGTGGAACGTGTTGCAAGGTCAGAAAATTGATTAATGGTACTGTAGTGAAAAACATTGGGAACCTCTGCTGAAGCACAAGCTGCGGTATGGCCGAACGTTGCCTCAGCCATAACCTGAGGTGTTCTAGTGTCCCTTTAAAGTGTTTATAATGCGCCGCTATGTGCCATCATTTGACAAAATCCATTGAGATTTCAAGGAGTCTACGCACATGCCCACTGCTCAAGTTCTGATTGAAGATGAGCAAACACATCTCACACTAGAAAATCCACACGTCACTTGTAAACACACGAAATGGAAAGTAAACCGAACACCTGTCTCGGTGAAAACGTCTTCGGAAAGTTTTTCAGCTCTCAAAGGAAAGCTTAACAGGTCAGTTTAAAGTCATGAAAAACATGCGTGAAACAGATGCGTTCGACAGGTGATTTAGTGTTTTGCAAACATGAAAAAAATCTGTTCAATTGACAGCAAGCATATTTCATGTAGGCGGTGACTTCTGCAGAGAAGAAATACAACTCTGAAACATTACAATGTTATAAAATATAGACCAAATTATGAATTGTGCCACCGCTTCGCGGAATCTGAGGTACCCAAAGTGGGAACCAGCGGTTTGAAACTTGGGGCGCTTGCTCTGAATACTGGATACATTCATAACAATTAATGTCAGAGTTGAAGTGATATACTTTGTGATTTGGATTCATAAATTGATCAACTGACCAATCTCGTTAAGACAAATTCCTTTGATATTACAACTAAGTATTTTTCCCCACCTCAATTCAATGTTAGCCGGTTAAATGTTGATTGAAGATGTTTGTGACAATGTTTAAAAGTAAATTTGAATTCAAAAACAAACACGCTTAAAAATTTCGTCTCTTGAAAGGTGTGTGTTGTGCACGAACATGGACTGTTTCGTTTGAATAACGAGACAACTGTGGTCAAACAGTACAGGAAGCCGTAATAGCTTCCAACGGTTTATTGACAAGAATCTATTTACCAATAATTACGTTGGCTACAAGTAAAACGTTTTCAATTCCCAAAAGTGAAGGAGACTCTCAAGGTATTTTTGCAAACACGTCCATTGATTATTGAAACAAAGGCTTTTCCCGGTTGTAAGTTAGATGTGCCGGTTTTTATATACTAATCTTGATCAGGTCATTACCCTGTCAAATTGCTGAAATATGGGAGTTCGAATACATTTCACATCACAACCTACCCGTGCAATTGACACCGTTCCCTGTATATCCAGAATTGCAAAAGCAGTTGAACGAACCGGGTGTGTTGGTGCAATTTGCGTTCGTGTCGCAGTTATGGGTCGTCGAAGCACATTCGTTGATATCTGTAGAAAAAGTGGTAACGAATATTCAGCTTGGTCATTCAAAAAAAATTGCTTTGAACGTTACCTTGCAGAATAGACTTGGTGTGTTTTATTTGTTTAGCTAATAATACGAAAAGCACACTTCACGTGTGCATCAGAGATTCCAACCTTATATCAAAAATATTTTTCAATCACTGCAACCGATATACATGTTTATGAATCTGCGCACACAGTTTCTTTTGAAAAAAACAGAGAATTTCAATAAAACATTTTGGAAGTCGCTATGAATATTCACTGTTTTATTGAAAAGGATCAATTTACCAATACTGATGTCGGCATCTCGAAAACGTTTTAATTTGTTAAAAGTGAAGGGTACTAACAAAATATTTTTGCAAAAATCACTTTTCATTTTCAAAGCAGGGCTTTCGCCGTATGTACTGTACGTTAGATTTGCTCATTCTGTTTTTATAAAATAATCTTGATCAGGTCACTACCATGTCAAACTGCTAACACATGGGAGTGTGCAAATGCATTTCGCATCACAACTTGCCCGTGCAACGGAAACCGTCTCCTGAAAATCCAGAATGGCAAGAGCAGGTGAACGAACCCACTGTGTTGTTGCAACTTGCGTTCGAGTGGCAGTTATTGGTTCCCATAGCGCATTCGTCGATATCTGCAGAACAAGTGGTAACGCGTATTCATCGTGGAAAAAATACGCAGTTCTTTGAACGTTTTCCTATACATCAAGCTTAATTCAATTGTTGTGCTTTTATATGAAATAAATACCACACCATGTATGCATTAGAAGTTCCAACACTAGTCAGCACAAATTATTTTAATTCTTTTTACGTCACTGTAATCGACATACAAGTTTCTCATTCTGCGCACAACGTTTGCTTCAAGCAGAAAATGAAACAACTTAAAGGAAATATGTAGGAAATCGCAAAGGGAATTCACTGTTTTTAGACAAAAATAGATTCACGATTATTGACGTGGTGTGGGTTTATTGTTTCGGAGATAGACGAAATATTTTTGAAATAACCAAAAACACTTAAATCAATTCGATGGTATTGTCTGATAAGGAAAGCTAGTTAATACTGTTACGGCGAGTTTTAATGTTATTATGGAACAAATGGCCGAAATGTCTCAGCGAAAAAAAAACAAGTCCTGGTTACTACCCAAGTCTTTACATGTTTCGATAGTGAAGAAGCATCGCATCTTCATTTTTATTAAAATTTGCTTGTAAAAAATTTTGGACAGATTTTTTCGAAATACTTTCGGGGCGATCTAACGGTTTCATCATCTCCTCTAAACTCCACTCCTCGATCAGGAATAAGTTTTATGACAGTAACCAAACGTTGCTGAAGCGATTTCCGATAGTCTCTGCATTGATTGACTTGACAGGCTAGCACCCCATCAAACCTTCCAAGTGATTTACATCAGCGACAAACGTAATCGTGGCATCTGCGTGTTTCATTGATTGCTCGTGTCTTCTCAGCAGGCCCGTAGCCACGGGGTTGTAATTGGGGGTAACGCGGCCCCAAATGTTGTGTGGCACGCCAAATTTTGTATTTTGACTCCCAAAATCTTGACAAATGGCTACTGGCATGTATCTCAGGCGCTCAAGAGCGTACTTTCAGTCGTAGAAACCATTTCCAACAGAGAAATGCGCATTTTTGAAAGTAATTCCATGTAAAAGAGAGCAAAATTTCAAATCGTGAAGCTTCATCTACAATTCCATTATTTTAAAGAATTCAATAGAATATGTGTTAATGGTTTTATTCTATGTTTATGTTCTGGGACTGAGAAATTAACCGACATTTATGGGTACCCAATCAGGCTCCTTGCAACTTCTGAGCACCTACGTTACTCTCATAACTGAACAACAGCTTTTAAGTACTGGAAATCCCTCCGTTGGGTTTTACTTCGATTGGAAAGTTTGAGGATTTTCAGAGACTTCACTGCATGCTCTGTCAAATAGTTTTCTCCAACGATTCAGTGAACAAAACTGTTTCTTCACCTATCAAACATATTTCATCAATAAAGTGGAACGTGTTGCAAGGTCAGAAAATTGATTAATGGTACTGTAGTGAAAAACATTGGGAACCTCTGCTGAAGCACAAGCTGCGGTATGGCCGAACGTTGCCTCAGCCATAACCTGAGGTGTTCTAGTGTCCCTTTAAAGTGTTTATAATGCGCCGCTATGTGCCATCATTTGACAAAATCCATTGAGATTTCAAGGAGTCTACGCACATGCCCACTGCTCAAGTTCTGATTGAAGATGAGCAAACACATCTCACACTAGAAAATCCACACGTCACTTGTAAACACACGAAATGGAAAGTAAACCGAACACCTGTCTCGGTGAAAACGTCTTCGGAAAGTTTTTCAGCTCTCAAAGGAAAGCTTAACAGGTCAGTTTAAAGTCATGAAAAACATGCGTGAAACAGATGCGTTCGACAGGTGATTTAGTGTTTTGCAAACATGAAAAAAATCTGTTCAATTGACAGCAAGCATATTTCATGTAGGCGGTGACTTCTGCAGAGAAGAAATACAACTCTGAAACATTACAATGTTATAAAATATAGACCAAATTATGAATTGTGCCACCGCTTCGCGGAATCTGAGGTACCCAAAGTGGGAACCAGCGGTTTGAAACTTGGGGCGCTTGCTCTGAATACTGGATACATTCATAACAATTAATGTCAGAGTTGAAGTGATATACTTTGTGATTTGGATTCATAAATTGATCAACTGACCAATCTCGTTAAGACAAATTCCTTTGATATTACAACTAAGTATTTTTCCCCACCTCAATTCAATGTTAGCCGGTTAAATGTTGATTGAAGATGTTTGTGACAATGTTTAAAAGTAAATTTGAATTCAAAAACAAACACGCTTAAAAATTTCGTCTCTTGAAAGGTGTGTGTTGTGCACGAACATGGACTGTTTCGTTTGAATAACGAGACAACTGTGGTCAAACAGTACAGGAAGCCGTAATAGCTTCCAACGGTTTATTGACAAGAATCTATTTACCAATAATCACGTTGGCTACAAGCAAAACGTTTTCAATTCTCAAAAGTGAAGGAGACTCACAAGGTATTTTTGCAAACACGTCCCTTCATTATTGAAACAAAGGCTTTTCCCGGTTGTAAGTTAGATGTGCCGGTTTTTATATACTAATCTTGATCAGGTCATTACCCTGTCAACTTGCTGAAATATGGGAGTTCGAATAAATTTCACATCACAACCTACCCGTGCAATTGACACCATTTCCTGTATATCCAGAAATGCAAGAGCAGTTGAACGAACCGGGTGTGTTGGTGCAATTTGCGTTCGTGTCGCAGTTATGGGTCGTCGAAGCACATTCGTTGATATCTGTAGAAAAAGTGGTAACGAATATTCAGCTTGGTCATTTCAAAATACATTGCATTGAACGTTACCTTGCAGAATAGACTTGGTGTGTTTTATTTGTTTAGCTAATAATACGAAAAGCACACTTCACGTGTGCATCAGAGATTCCAACCTTATATCAAAAATAATTTTCAATCACTGCAACTGATATACATGTTTATGAAATTGCGCACACAGTTTCTTTTGAAAAAAACAGAGAATTTAAATAAAACATGTTGGAAGTCCCTATGAATATTCACTGTTTTATTGAAAAGGATCAATTTACCAATACTGATGTCGGCATCTAGAAAACGTTTTAATTTGTTAAAAGTGAAGGGTACTAACAAAATATTTTTGCAAAAATCACTTTTCATTTACAAAGAAGGGCTTTCGCCGTACGTGCTGTACGTCAGGTTTGCTCATTTTGTTTTTATAAAATAATCTTGATCATCTCATTGCCATGTCGAACTGCTAACACATGGGAGTGTGTAAATGCATTTCGCATCACAACTTGCCCGTGCAATGGAAACCGTCTCATATATGAAATAAATACCACACTACGTATGCATTAGAAGTTCCAACACTACTCAGCACAAATTTTTTCATTTTTTTACGTCACCGTAATCGACATATAAGTTTCTCAATCTGCGCACAACGTTTGCTTCAAGTAGAAAATGAAACAAGTGAATAGAAATATGTAGGAAATCGGAAAGGGAATTCACTGTTTTTTGACAAACAGAGATTTCCCATAAGCGACGTGGACTGGGTATATTATTTCGGTCATAGACAAAATATTTTTGAAATAACCAAAAACACTTAAGTCAATTCGTTGGTAATGTCTGATAAGGAAAGCTAGTTAATACTGTTACGGCGAGTTTTAATGTTATTATGGAAGAAATGGCCGAAGTGTCTCAGCGAAAAAAAATAAGACCTGGCAACTACCTAAGCCTTTACTTGTTTCGATAGTGAAGAAGCATCGCATCTTCATTTTTATGAAAATTTGATTGAAAAAAAATTTCTAAAATTCTTTTCAAAAGATTTTCTGGGCCATCTAACGGTTTCATCGTCTCCTCTAATCTCCACTCCTCGATCAGGAATAAATTTTATGACAGTAACCAAACGTTGCTGAAGCGATTTCCAATACTCTTTGCATTGCTTGACTTGACAGGCTAGCACCTCATCAATCCTTCCAAGTGATTTGCATCTGCGACAAACGTACTCGTGGCATCTGCGTGTTTCATTGATTGCTCGTATCTCCTCAGCAGGCCCGTAGCCACGGGGTTGCAAGTGGGGATGACGCAGACCAAAATTTTGTGGGCCGGCCAAATTTTGTATTTTGACTCCCAAAATCTTGACACCTGGTTACTGGCATGCATCTCAATCGCTCAAGAGCGTACTTTCAGTCGTAGAAACCCTTTCCAGCAAAGAAATGCGCATTTTTGAAAGTAATTCCATGTAAAAGAGAGCAAAATTTCAAATCGTGAAGCTTCATCTACAATTCCATTATTTTAAAAAAATTCAAAAGAATATGTGTTAATGATTTTATTCTATGTTTATGTTCTGGGACTGAGAAATTAACCTACATTTATGGGTACCCAATCAGGCTCCTTGCAACTTCTGAGCACCTACGTTACTCTCATAACTGAACAACTGCTTTTAAGTAAATCCCTCCGCTGGGTTTTACTTCGAGCGGAAAGTATGAGGATTTGCAGAGACTTTACTGCATGCTCTGTCAAATAGTTTTCTCCAACGATTCCGTGAACAAAACTGTTACTTCTCCTATGAAAGAGATTTCATCAATAAAGTGGAACGTGTTGCAAGGTCAGAAAAAGAATTTTAATGGTACTGTATTGAAAAACATTGGGAACCTCTGCTAAAGCACAAGCTGCGGAATGGCCGAACGTTGCCTCCGCCGTAACCTGAGGTGTTCTAGTGTTCCTTTAAAACAGGGCGTGGAAACACATTTACTATCACGGGCCGCATGAATTGTGACATATTGCTGGCGGGCCGCAAGTCTCTGATTGTATCCTCCCATTATCTTACTATGAGGAATGGAGGCTTCTTATTACATGCTACCCATAATATGAGTTATGTTTTAGGAAATGTTTAGCTGCATAGGGCAGCTCGGACTATAATGGATGAGCAGGAGAAATGTGCGAGTTAATAAACTCGTGAGAACGCTTACGTCGAACGATATTGTTCTATTCAGGTCACCTGCAACATGAACGCGAAAGGCCAGACATGGAAGGAATATATATGAACAGTAACAAGGCCCTCAAACAAGTGCCCGAGTTATCAATTTAGTGAAGTGGGATTGTGGGTGGTGGCACAAACACAGAAAGGAAACAAGCTCGCGTTCTCCGATAAAAATTGTAATCGAAGGCTCGGCCGAAGCCCGAGGAGCCCGAATGTCGGAGTAGCCACTGTTAAAAACAACACGAACACAGCTTGAAAACAGGCAAAATTGACACAGCATTGATACCTGTCTCAAGCACATTCAAAATCACAACTCTTCCTAATCTTGAACACAGACGTATCATGATTGAATACTCATTCTACAACTGTATTAGATACCGGAATGCAAAAACAAGACAAAACATACGTAGCAACTAGCAAGTTGTCCGAAAGGATGCCAAATGTGTTGCCAATGCAGAAATAAGATATAGCTGTAGCGTTACCAATACGAGAGCAAAACAACAATTGAAATCGATCTGTCAAAGATTTCATTTTGAGTATAAGATTCAGTAAAATTTAACTACTTAGAATGGTGGTAAAACGCTTGAGATTACCCCAATTTTTAATGTTGTGGCACGAATGTTTCCTACAAACAAGCATGGGTGTCAGAAGAGGGGCAGGAATTTGAAATTTTCAGAAAAAAAGGCTGTTTTCCTAGCTTCGAGTGGTAAAAAACTAATTTCATTACCATTGGTCCCCCTAGAGAAACCTTTGGAAAAATCCGATAGTTGCCTCCTCTGGAAAAATTCCTTCAGACGCCGATGCACACAAGCATGCAAAATTACACCATTTTTTTAAAAAGTGTATTGTATTGCACCATGTGGCAACACTGTTAAACAACACCAATGCGGTAAGGAATCCATAGAAGGGTGACAGACTGTGCACGGTGTATTCTGCTAAACAATTACGAAATCCTGCCAAATTTACTGCCAAATTACAAATAATATATCAGAAATAATTTTGAAAAAAATTTGCAATATACATTGGATCCAATAATAATTGCAGGTTTTTTTAAGGCGGTTTAGGGACCCGATTTGGGCCCCTAGATCTTCAAATCGGGTTCCTAGAATCACAGAAAATTATCATCGGGTCACTAAAATCATAAAAAATCGGGTCCCTAGAATCAGAGAAATCTGTCCCTACAGATCCAAACCGGGTTCGTAACAATTTCCTTAAACAAAACCCTATTAGTTGTGTTACTTTAACATACGATGTTTAGGCAAATATCGAAATTTTAAAGTGGGGGGCCAGGCAACCCAAGAAATAAAAGTTGAGAGACCTAGGAACATGCGGCCCCCCGGTTCCACCACCTATGGTTTGGTTAAAATCCTTTCCGTTTCTAAAAAAGGCAAATGCTAAACATACCAGTTTCCTTGCCTTACGTTCTAAACGCAGAAAACAAAAGATTCTGTAAAAATTTGACTGGTCAGTGAATGGCTTAGAACATATAGCAATTAAATGAAAGTGATTCCACACAAAAGACATCAAAATCTCAAAACGTGAAGCTTCATCTACAATTCCACTATTTTAAAGAATTCAAAAGAATATGTGTTAATGGTTTATTCCATGTTTATGTTCTGGGACTGAGGAATCAACCTACATTCATGGGTGCCTATTCAGGCTCCTTGCAACCGCTGAGCGTCTAGGTTACGTTCATAACTAAAGTACAGCTTTTAAGTAAATCCCTCCGCAGGGTTTTGTTTTGATCGGAAAGGAGGATTTGCAGAGACTTGACTGCATGCTCTGTCAAATATAGCTTTCTCCAGCAATTCGGTGCACAAAACTGCTTCCTCTCCTATGAAAGTTATTTCTTTAATAAAGTGTAACGCGTTTCAAGGTCAGAAAAATTTTTTAAAAATTACTGTAGTAAAAACATTGGGAACCTCTGCTAAAGAACAAGTTGTGGAATGGCTGAAATTGTCTCAGCCGTAACCGAAGTTGTTCTGATGTCCCCCAAAAGCTGTTTTTATTTGAGGAAAATGTTAGGCACCCGGTATGGACGTGTGGGGACCCGATTTCTCTGATTCCAGGAATCCGATTTTCTCTAATTCTAGGAAGCCGATGATAATTTTCTATGATTGTGGTTTGTGCTAGCAGCAGGGCTGGATAAAAACTTGACTCATGTGGTTTTTCGCCGACCCTTTGTGATGCAACATGTGAGAACACGATTTCCGAGCTGCGAAACATGAAATTTCTTATATTTTGTATTTTTTCATCACCATATAATCAACTAGTGATCTTTGAAGTTTCTTGTTATGGGGCGAGGGACCGCAAGGTCATCGAATAAAGCCCCTAATAACGCAACACAAACAAAATAAAAGGCACATAAACAAGAGTAAACAAACGTAAACAAAACGCAACATGAAAGACACACAACGCGATCGTTGATGTTATTGTATTTCCTCTTGCTGCATTCGTGATGTTTCGTGGTTTGAGTCACAAGAATGCATGATTAAACCATACCATACTGATCCCAGGGACCCGAATCGGGTCCCTACAACACCTTAAAAATACCCTGCTCTAAAATGTATGTAACGCGCCGCTACGTGCCATTATTTGGAAAATATCCTTTGAGATTTCAAGGAGTCTATGCGCATGCCCACTGCTCAAGTTCTGATTGAAGATGAACAAACACATCTCACATTAGAAAATACACACATCAATTGTAAACACACAAAATGGAAAATAAACATAAAACCTGGCTCGGTGTAAAGTTCTTAGGAAGGTTTTTCAGGTTTCATAGAAAAGCTTAACAGCTCATTTTCAATCATAAAAAACATGCGTCAAGCAGACGTGTTCGACAGATGATTTTAGTGTTTTGCATGGACAAAAGAAACAAATCTGTTCAATTGACATCAGTCATATTTCACTTTGGCGGTGAATTCTACAGAGAACAAATACAACTCTGAAACATTACAAATGTTAGAAAATACAGACCAAATCATAAATTCCGCCACTGCTTCGAGGAATATAAGGCACACGAATGTTGCTCTGAATGCTGGATTCATTCCTAACAATCAATGTCAGAGTTGAAGTGATATACTTTGTGAGTTGGATTCATAAATTGATGAACTGTCGAATCTCCTTTAGACAAATTCCTTTGAAATTTCAACCAATTTTTATTCCCCAGCTCAATTAAATGTTAACCGGTTAAGTGTTGTTTGAAAATGTTTGTGATATTTTTTAAAAGTAAATTTAAATCAAAAAACAAACACCCATAAAATTTCGTCTGTTGAACGGTGTGTGTTGTGCACGCACACGAATTGTTTCGTGTGAAAAACGAGACAACTGGAGGCAAACACTATAAGAAACCGTAATCGATATTAAAGGTTTATCGACAAGAATCCATTTACCAAAAATGACGTTGGCTGCAACGAAAACGTTTAATTTCGCAAACGTGAGGGGACTCCCAAGGTATTTTTTAAAATGCCTCCTTCCATTTTTTAAACAAAGGCTTTTCCCGGTTGTACAATATATTTGCTCATTATATTTTTATAAAATAATCTTGATCAGGTCCTTACCATGTCAAACTGCTAAAACACGGTAGTGCGAAAATACATCATATCACAACCTACCCGTGCAATTGACACCGTCTATTGAAAATCCTGTATTGCAAGAGCAGTTGAACGAACCGTTTGTGTTGGTGCAACTTGCGTTCAGGTGACAGATATCGGTACCCATAGCGCATTCGTCAATATCTGCAGAACAAGTGGTAACGAGTATTCATCTTGGTACATAAAACCGCAATTCTTTCAACGTTTTCCTATAAATCAAGCTTAATTGAATTGTTGTGATTTTATATTAAATAAATCACACACCACGGATGCATCAGAAGTTTCAACACTGCTCAACATAAATTCTTTTTACGTCACTGCAATCGACATATAAGTTTCTCAATCTACACACAACGCTTCCTTCGTGTAAGAAATGAAACAATTGAAAGGAAGTATGTAGAAAATTGCAATTAATATTCCCGGTTTCTTGACAAGAACAAATTCACGATACGTGACGTGAACTGGGTTTATTTTTTCGGTCATAGATCAAACATTTTTGATATGACCGAAAAAACGTATGTCAATTGGGTCATACGGTCCGAAAAAGAAAACTATTGAATTCTGTTAACGGCGAGTTTTAATATTATTATGGAACAAATAGCCGAAATGTCTCGGTGAAAACAGCAGGATCTGGGCAACTACCAAAACCTTTATAATTTTCCATAGTGAATTGGACTTAAAAGTTATTTGTGATAAACGTCACTTTTCATAATTAAAGCGAAAGTTTTCCGCAGTTGAAACTTAGATGATTTTCTCATTTTATTTTTTTCACCAAATTTTATCATGTCGCTACCATCTTAAACTGCTAAAATATAGGAGAGAATAATATATTATATCACAACCAGAGCTCGTCCGATACGTTTTTTGGGCCGATAACGATATTTTCAAGCTTTTCATTGCCGATAACCGATGCCGACACGGATAGTTTTGCATGACTCAAGCAGTGTCTTCCTGGAGCTATATTGACTTCAGCCAAACATAACTGCTGTAACTGATCATATGGCAAGTTGGAACGAATGGTTTGCTCAGTTGACTGTGGTGTCTGTAACATTTCAGTCTGGTGGACAAGTATTGCCATGATTTCAATCCTGGCAAACTGTTAGCAGCTTCTTGTTTGTGG
>Ga0210059_1011458_pt1 | contig 13557 bp, 11 predicted proteins | sample Ectturendosymbi2_FD_188042 | JGI IMG/M metagenome (GOLD analysis project Ga0210059, IMG submission 188042) | Ecteinascidia turbinata endosymbiont from Florida, USA - Sample 2 (SPAdes) (version 2) | ecosystem: Host-associated > Tunicates > Ascidians > Unclassified | place: Key West, Florida...
AACCCCAGCAGGTCATCCAAAGTATCAAAAGACTCGGATTGTAGCCTAGTTTCCAGTAAAAACTTCAGCGAAATACTACCACCTAACGGTTGGCGCCCAGGGCCAGGCAAAGTGGGCCAAAAAGTCTTCCACTTATGACGTCACTCACAAAAAAACTGCACCCCCCAAGCAAAAAATTTTTTTCAAGTGCAATCTACTAGATTGGCCGCTCCGTTTGAGCCGCTGAACATCTCTCTAGCGCAATCAGCGGAGGAGCTAGGGCGTTGGTAAGGCAACCGAAAACTGCTGTTTTTTTTGCGAAAATCGCCGAAACTAGGCGGCTCTAAAAGTATTAATGACTAATGACAAAGGAGACACACTTAAAATAGTTGAAGAACTTTTGTTCTAGACTCAAAACAAGGTAATTAGCAATTGCTTGAGCTATCATTGTAATCAAATACATGTATAATACAGCTGAAATGCCAAACAATTTTTGCAGAGCAGTACTATTGAGAAATTTACTGTATCTGTTTCACAGTAAGATCATAAAAAATGCTATCATGGGGTAAAAAATCTTGTCTGGGTTCAAAAGTACCTAGTTTTTTTATTGGTACGTGTATGCAGAGACATGCCATACCAAAGCAGTTGCCAACTTTGACATGTTTATGCTAAGTACTTCTAAAACAGCATAGACGTTCATAAAATTTGTTTGAAACTTTTGGTCCTATCTAATATCAACAACAAATTTCAAATAAATCTGCTAACCTTATTTGAGGACTGGGTTGGAACAAACATGTTAACAATTTCTCAATGAATGCCTCTGTAACACCAATTCATTTGAAACTTTTTTTCTTTTCAATAATTTTTAAGCAGGGTAGTCACTCTTTACCCCAATATTGAGAAAAATTTTTTACAACCCTTGACTATAAGTTTGTCAGCTCAAGACTGTTTTGCCATTGTAATTAATTTTGTTACAAAAAGGGGAGGTTGCTTAGTGTTCCACACAAAATTCAAGATTGCTTATTGCTCCATTTCAACCAACTGACAAGATGCAGTCGATTTCACACTCTTATTGTTGAAGAAACTAGTGTTTGTGTCTGCCATGCTATTATCATTTATTCATGAACTTGGAATAAGCAATAACATGTGCACAGTAATAACTCATTGGTACAGTGAGTATCTCTCAATCAACAGACTGAGTGATAGAACAGGAACCTCAAGTGAAAATGACCCAGCAAGAAAAAAATCGCCAAATATTGTCAATAATGGAATCTTTTCATGTGCAGCAACTGTTAATCAACATTTCAAACTACATACCTCTGGTGTACAGAAATCTGATACAGTCCCATATATGAGATTGATCCTGTTGAAAAAGTCCACAACATGCACAGCAACCCAGTCGTTAAGGTCCTCACCCTCAGGAAGCACAACAATTGTTTTCAAGTCCAAACCTTCATTGAAACAAAACACATGTGCAAGATTTGGTGAGCATGCTTTGATTTTTAATCATCAAGTGCTTACCAAGAAAGCATGCCCTCCATCTGTTTATATTTTGACTGTTGTAACTGTGATGTCACTTAGTCAATGCGAATAGCAGGTCGCTGCTGAGGTAGACAGGATAGCCACTAATATTAACTGCTTGCAAGGGGTACAGAAATTTCAGATACATGTAGTTGCAGTTAGCATATCTTCTAATTAGTTTACTTTTTGACAAGCACATTTTCTAATTAATTTACAGTATATTTGAACTGCAGTGCTTTTAGAAGCTCTTGAAATCCCTTGGTCGTGAAATTTTGAAATTCTGCAGTGCTTAGCTAACCAATGGCCATAAATGAATGTAAATTCCAGGTTGTTCTGGCAGTGTGCATTGTATGTTACCTTTAACGTGCACACTGTGTGCTGGTTTGTTTTAGTCATAATGTCTGAAGAAGTAGGCTGGTGAATACTGTTGTGAAAAGTTTTAATACTATTATGAGACAAACGACCGAAATGTTGATTTTTTTGGGCAGAAAAGAAAAACATTCTGTGTGTGATGGAATAATCATTTGTATCAGTTGTGCAAAGTCAGGGTTGATAAAAATCGTGAGTTTTTTAATTTAAATCAGATTTTTTTTATTTAAATCAGATTTTCTTTATTTAAATCAGATTTTCTTTATTTTTATGATTTTTTTGATTTAATGTGTAGAAGGTGGCCACCTAACAAGTAGTAATTTTTTATTTTCAACAGTTTGTTTTAATATATAACTTTTTCGTCCTTTGTTTCTTCTAGTACAGCAACTAGAATTCAGCTGAACGTTCATTCAAACTTTACTTTTACATTACGCTTAAAGCAAATCTGTTCATAGCACCAGTGTACAAAACGAAATAATTTGTTATGACAATACTCAAAACATCAGTTCGTCAACTTCATTAACACTTTTGGCATGTTAAGAAGCTTGTTCAAAAATACAAACTTGCCAGTCTTTTTGGTGCGAAGCCAATTGTTAAACTTGATTATTGTAGTGCAGCTTGCACTAGTTCAGCTTCTGCAAAAGCATAACTTACATCCATAAAATGGTAAAAACCTATAACATATGTGTTCTTATAAATTTGATTCGAAACTATGTTCTAAAACTACTATTTCTACAGTCAACAGCCTTCATATTTGCCGGAATTTAGATGTAACTTTTACTTCATGCCATGACCATAGCTATGGGGGCATTCAGGGGCAGTGTCCCTAAACTTTTCGTGCTCCCCAAATTCTGTTGTGCCCAGAAAAGCTTGTTTTAAACATACACTGTAATAAAAACAAATCTTGCCCCCCTAACAGTTTATTTTTCCCTCCAAACCTCGAAACCTGGCTACAGGCCTGCTTTATGCTAGCCTATACTTTAAAACTAGTTGTGACTTCTGAGTCTGCAAACGTTAGTGATTTCAGTCCACACATCATTTTTGCAGTTAGTTGCCATAGAATCTGTGACCTCACAGTTGCTGTGATTGATAAAATTTTAATTGCTTTTGTAACTTGTGTTGTCATAAGAAGTCTCTGCCTACTTTGGTAATAAGTGAAATCAATGAGAATACCAATTTAATGTGTCATACAAATCGTAGAAAGCTTCAGAACTGCATAATTTTGTAATTTTCTCACTGATTTAAATGAAATAATTTAAATCCATCAACCCTTACCATAAAGAGCTGAACTTTCAGTCTTTATGCTTATGCAATATCCCTTAATACAAATAAGTTCATAACACCAGTACTGGTGTACAAAATGAAATATTTATTCAAAGTCCAATACTGAAACTGCCAGTTTAGCAATACCATTGATGCTCATGGCATACATGCATAAAATGTTAAAAACCTATGATAATAATATATGTTTCATGAAATAAAAATATGTTCTATAACTATCTTTACAGTCAACAGCCTTCATATTTGATGAAATTTAATGCAACTTTCACTTTATGCCAGTCTGCACTTTCAAACTTGTGGCATTCTAACAGTTACGACTTCTGAATCTGCAAGGGTCAGTGATTTCAGTCCACATGTCATTTTTGCAGTTAAATGACATAGAATCTGTGACCTCACAGTTACTATGATTGATAAAACTTCCAAGTAGTTTTAACTTCTGTCATTATGAAAACTCTTTGTCTTCTATACTAATACTGTATAGGCCTAAACCTATTAAGAATGCTAATTAACACTTTCGCGTCTGGCCAAAATCAGGAATTCACATGCCAAAACAACAGGATCGCACGTGGCTTGGCGCAGGAATTTCCCTGGTCCGGTCAGCGCTACAGACCTGGTAAAAGGCTCAAAAGACGCGGCAAGTCTTCTAGTCTGCACTGGAAAAAATTTTTTTGCTTGGGGAGTACAGGTTTTTCTGTGAGTGACGTCATAAGTGGAGGACTTTTAGACCATCTATGTATTCTATGCCCTACCTTTTTTTGAAGAACTTCCAAAATCAAGATTTATGAGCTAAAATTTTTCAAATTGCAGCAACTTTAATATTTTGCCATGATTTTTAATTAATCTGATTAATGATGATGCTATTGTTTCGGCTGCGACAGCTGATGTGTGCTTCAGGGTGTATCTTGTCTGCTTATTTATGAAAACGAACCTGCTAGCGTTGCTGCAAGATAACAGTCTTGACTTGGTTTATTGTGCTTTCTTACATGCAAGTTGTCTGGATGCGTGAGGAATGTAATAGGGTTTTGTTTTGGCCGATACACCGTCATCACTGATATGCAAATATCGGCCCAATATCTCTACTTCACAACTTTGAGACCCGGGTACGATATATTTGTACTTTGAAAGCCGCCTACAACCAGCAGTTGTCAGTTGCTTTACCAATGCCATATCTACTCTGCCAATTGCGCTAGAGAGCTGTTCAAGGGCTCAGACGGATCGGCCAGTCTTCTAGTCTGCACTAAAAAAAAAATTTTTTGGTTGGGGGCTGCGGATTTTTTGTGAGTGACGTCATAAGTAAAGTAGTTTTTGGGCCATTTTGGCTCATGTTACATGGCCTAGGGCCCAACCGTTAGGCCAAAGTATTTCGCTAAAGTCTTCATTGGAAACTAGGCTCGAGTCTGGGTCTTTTGAGCCTTTGATCAACTTTCTAACGTTTCTGGCTCAAAAGTTATTATCTCAAATAAACAATTTAATTAATTATCTAATTAGACAAATTTTTTTATTACTTTAGATCATAACTTTTAAACCTGAAACCCCAGCAGGTCATCCAAAGTATCAAAAGACTCGGATTGTAGCCTAGTTTTCAATAAAAACTTCAGCGAAATACTACTATCTAGCGGTTTAGGCCTAGGGCCAGGTGAAGTTGGCCAAGGTGGCCTAAAAGGCCTCCACTTATGACGTCGCTAACAAAAAACCCGCACCCCTCAAGCAAAAAATTAGTTTTTTTAAGTGCAAACTACAAGACTTGCTACGTCTTTTGACACTTCGACCAGGTCCGTAACCCGAAGAGGAGCGGAGATATTCCAGCACAAAGCCACGTGCGATCCAGCTGTTTTTTGTGAACCGCTTGAATTAACCCAGACTTCAAAGTGTTAACCTTACTTTGTGTGAAACAGTTTAATGTGTGCACTAATGAAATCAACTCAACTCTGTTGCTAAATGTTTAGTCATGTTGTTTAGATTATTTGCTGCAATAATCCTTTTTTTCACAGTCATTCAGAAATGGTCTATCAAAGGAAATCCTTTCTCAACAAAGCACCAGACAGTACGATCTTACAGAGTATCTATTTAGCTACTGGGTAGGCATCATCACCTCTGCAAAGTGCATGGAGTATATAATAAAATGAAATTATTGAGAAATTCTAAATAAGGTTGACCATGACAATCATGTATTTAACACATTATGTATAGCAGACGTGTGGCCTAGTGGTTAGAGCGCTCACTTCATGTCTGGTAGGTCGTTGTTCGTGTGGTTCGAATCTCGGCCGGGTCGTGCCAAGACCTTAAAAATTAGAACTTGCTTCAGTCTGGCCAAGCGCTCGGCATAATGACTGTAGCAGGGAAATTCTCCAATGCGGATGCAATTTTCGTCGGAGTCCAGTCGTGTTGCCTACTGCCTTCTCATCGGAATAACCTCGTCGAAGACCAAGTGTGTGCGGTTGAGAAATGGGTGATCTCTTCAACACCCTAAGCAAATCTCTGGCCGGGCGATCGTCAATGCCACTGGAAGGACAATTCTTGTGTTGTGCATTGTCTGCACTTGCAATTGTGTTGTATAAGAACTTTCCACAAAATGTTCTTGTGTCTTCGTCGTTCTGATCGCCGCGAAAGCGATGGCATGAGCCATGTATTTATGTATACCAGTGTTTCCAACCAGGGTTCCGCAAAAGGCTGCCAAGGGTTCTGCCGAAATGGAACGAAATTGCCTGGGACGAAATTCGCAACCACAGTTCAATGCAGTTGTAGCAATGCCACTGTTTCACAGTTGCATAGGGTTCCATGTGCAATGCAAACATTTGCAGAGAAGGTTCCGCTGCAGCAAAAACGTTGAAAAACACTGATGTAAAGGTTAGAAACAAGGAAAATGCCAAACTAAGGCTTAAAAGTCATGCATACGATGAACTATGTCAATCATGCTTTCAAACACTATTGTAGGAAAAAGGCGGTTTATTAAAAATGCAACAGAAAATGACAAGGAACAAAACCAACCACAAATGCACTTGGCAGACTTAAAGGATTATGGCAGGTTAGAAAGCAAAATTTTACCTGAACGGAGACTTGCTTGTGCCTTCTTATGTAATTCGAACTTTACAGTTCCAGGCTCAAACTTCTTCTTAGGACGAAAAGTTCTTTCTTTTGCAAACACAGCTTTAAGATTCAAGGCACTTTTGGACATTTTTAGAGTTCAACTTGTTCTCAGTAACATAACAAGAGGTGCACTAAACAACATATGAAACATGTAAAGCAGCCCCAATTGAGACTACTGACAAGTACTTAATTCAATCTTTCAAAATGCTTCTCAAATCACATTAGGCTATATTAAATATATCAAATATATCTACAATATTAACTAGGAAGTAATTTGAATTAAATAACAACAGTTGAGCTTTAAATAACAACAATTAAATAACAACATATCTTTCAAAAACAATTGATGTTCGGATAGCATCTTGAAAATTAAAGATTCATTTCAAACAGAGTTGTCTTTGTCATTCATATTTACTAAAAACTACTGAAAATGACTCTGTGAATTAGCAGAAATTCTACATTATCAGGCACCTCACGTGAACAGTGGGGATAAAAGCAAGGCTGTGGGGTCAGAAGTCCCAACATCTGATTCCAGCCAATTTCAATTCTCCGACTCCAGACCAACTCCAACCTTCAGACGTATTAGTTACTTAAAGTGATAATTATTTTCAGACAAGTTCATGAACCCTACTTGCACTTTCCAAGAATACATAATCCTATTTTAAAAGTATGTACATGCATGTTCAATCATTCATCTCTCACTTTTGTGAAATATGGTCAAGTTGTGGTTAGCCTTTTAATTTTAGAGAACAAAAATACAATCCAAAATAGTCACAATTCAAATTATTAGAAAACACTAATAATTGATTCAAGCAGATACCTTGTAAATGATATCAATAAACATGCAAAATAGAAAAATGTATGCATCCTACTAGTGAACCTGTGTACATATTGCTCAACGCAGTTGAAAATTCATACCATCTCAAATGACTTAACATTGACACAATTTTTTACGGTCAAACATTGCGAAGCTTCAGCTGAGCGCATTTGTATCTCATCTTTTTCCTCAGATGGCCAAATGAACATGTTACAAGTCACCTCTTATACAGGTCAAAGTTCATGAACAACTAAGAAAGAAAGTAAAACTAATTAGTTTGATTTTTAGCTTAACCAGTTGGGAGCATTCACTTTGTTCTTCGTTATCTAAACACTTCATACTACCCTGCCTTCAGTAAGGTACAATAAACTTGCAAGGTTTAAGAATCAGTCAACATGGACTTTTTAATACAAAAAAAGTTGCAATGGAACAGCAGAACTTGACATGAATTACTGTTACAAAAACTGCTATCGTTCAACTTCAAGTGACTGCAATTGGAATTGTAGGACAAATGAACTGAAACTTATTAGCACTTTTTAACATTTTAAGGAATACTTGTTCGTTTCAAGAAATTCATTTACACTGTACATTTACAAAATGCTGTGTGATAAAGAGCATGGCAACCTGGCAAAATCCAAGTGTTGTTCAAAACCCTCTAATGAAATAGAAAGTCTCCTAGTCAATGAAAATTTCAATCAGTGATAATCTTTCTGTTACCGTTTGGTAATTGGTATATGATGCGCTCGTATTGTATCTAAAGACTGCTCCACTTGGTTGTGTGACTGACAGTGTTACAGTAGATGTATTTTGCATTTTTGGTAAGATTTTACTTTTGGAAGTTTCTCATCACTTTTACAGTAACTTTAACCTTGTAATGCTCAAAGTGTGTAGTAATTATTTAGCCCTTGCAATCTTGTAGATTTTGCGTTTAGTGTTTCCGTCGGACTGAGTGAATCTTGTTCTCAAGTGTTCCTGCTCTTTCGTTCATATGTGAACTTAATGATGGTTTTGAGCATGTGGTTAACTCATTATGATCATCAACTTAATGCAGTCATGACTTTAATATTTTGTTCATATATTTGGAGCACAAGATCAAGAGAATTGTAGCCTTGTAGTTGAATTGGAAAGTTAATTTCAAATTGTTTAACCCAGAAATGGGTCAGAATGGAAGCATGTATCTACAATAGTGTTTGATACAGTATATGGTTCTAAGTTTTATTAAGAAATAAACACAAGTTGTAACAGGCAATTTTAAGTTTATGGCAGAAATTGCTGTTTTAGGGTAAAAACTTGCTTCTTTGGCTAAACCACATTTTTTCAGCAAAAATATACTGTCTTCCAAATAATTTGAGACACCTATGAATATGGAAATTAATATAGTTGAAACATTTTAAGATTTTGGCCATAGCGTTTTAAAAAAACAGCCATTTTGGCCATTTTTTATCAGTATTTTGGCCACAAGCTACAAAAAAATCTGGCAACCCTGGCAGAAAACGAGATTGCAGTGTCTACCTAGCGCGATGCCGAAACCAGTAGGGGAGAACGGGGTATGTTGAACCATTTTTTACATTTTCTTCCATTGCTCTTTTGCTGTAGGCACTAGAAACCTGAAATTGGGGTGTTTGCCAGTTAAATCCATGTAACACATTTACACATAGGTTGTTTGACATAGCCTTTTATATTCTTAGCATAAATTGAAAACGAAAAACATCATTTTTGCGGTTCCAGGTATAGGGGAAAGTTGAACCAAAATAAAGATCTGCCACAAAAACGAACTGATGCAGAATGACATGTCAGAATATTTACACTTGCGTGAACGTATTCAAAAATATTTAAATCCGTTGTAAACACATCTAACCATTGATGCATGAGGAAATGGTGGAGTAGGCCTACTTTCACTTGACTTAATTTAACTGATTTTTGAAGTCTAATGAAAATACATGTTACTTTTGTCTTTTCGTCGTTGCAGTGACTTCTGGAAATGGGAGTATCTTTACAATGTCATGTTTTGAAAAAGAGCACTCGTGTTGCAGTTGACTGCATCGCCTTGAACTACTGAGGCAAGCACAAGTGAAAGATGGCAATTTGGGGCATTAACTAACAGGAAAGCAACCAGCAGCAATAGAGCTCCCTCACTGAGTTCACTCTACTACTACCAGGTTGCATTATCATTATATAGGGATAAGAGAATTACGACAATTTGTTTGTGGTGACTATCACAGTGACTTGTAACTTTTGGGCACCATCTAACGGTGACCATTTATTTACATGTGGCGCCATCTTCCTGCCGCCACACTCGTCACTAAACTTGAAAGTGACGGCTGATCTTCATTTTTAGGGTCATTTCTTCCTCTTTTCAAAAATTTCCTTCGCATTCTCCAATTATGTCATCATAGGCTACTCCCAATGGGTGTAACATATGAAAGAATTATTTTGCCAGTGAAGCTCACAGCAGGGGTAGATAAAGCCAGGGGGGAGGATTTGTGTAACATTTGGTTAGTCAAGTCTCATTACTCTGTCACTATAGTGACGGAGATGAAGTACAGCCTACATCACAACACTACTGCAACAAAACAATGGATGGCAAAATGGCCTTGAATTGTGAATGCTGTTTTCTAAATCGTACAAAATCATGGTGAATAAAGTTACTTTCTTAGGTTTTGGAGGGAGCGATCGCCCCAATTGCCTTTTTTGATAGAAACCTTTTTGACAGTTCCTTCACATGTTTTGCCAAATCATTTTCTATTCCATCACTAAACATTTTGAGTTCATCACTGAGAGCATTATAACCATAAAGATGTTTCGCTACTGAGGCCTTTCGGTCAATGAATAGTTTTAAAAATATGACGATTAATTTCATATTGGCTTGCAGCTTTTCACATTAAAGTGCTTTTGGCTACAGCGTCTGAAGCGGCTGTCATAAAATCTTCCAAAACAGAAGCACGATTTGTTGTTGTTTTATTGTCATTAAAGGACTTTTTATAGTTGTGATGATTAAAAACACCTGTAGCTAAATTAAATAAACAACTAACGACTTGGATCAAGTGGGGTAAGTTGAACCATGGTTCAACTTGCACGACTTGAATGGTTCAACTTACCCCGAAGGAGAATTTCAGTTTGGATGTTAATTTATGTCAGAGCCTTAACGTCTAGCTGTACCAACACAAGGTGATGAACTCTGATGGACCTACGCCTTGAAGAAATAATGACATTAAAGAAATATACCTTTCCCACTGTGAATTATGCAACAGCAAAGTACATTTCCAGTTTTTTACTTTGAGCTCACAAAAACACTTCCAACCTGGCAGCTTTCTGCACCGAATAATTTTGGATCTGAGTCATAAACCAAAATGCATTCCTAACAGGCTGCAAACAATAGATGTTGCGCATCGGTCTCGGACCTCTTCATTCAGCCAAAGCAAGGGGTGGTTCAACTTACCCACCGGTTCAACATACCCCGTTCTCCCCTAATGCCATCAGGAGCTATGAAAAGCACAAAGCTTCTAAGAAAAACCGCAAGGATCTGGCAGTGTTAGCTAAAATGCCGCTAGTGCAGGGCTTTTCTAGCAAAACTTTCAAGCAGCAATGGTAAAGCAATGACGTTAACCAGAGCACCTGGAAATTAAGGTGAAAATCAAGACATTAGCTCGGAAGCAAGTTTCACACTTAGTCTGGTTGGCCATATTGACATGTTCTTTTTCCGGTGTTTTTGTTTGTAATCTCTGGTTTCTGCTTGTTGTTTGGGTGAATGTTGTTTCTTGCCGAGTCACTCTCTAGTCTGTGAAGTATTTGTTCTTAGTAAAATAACACCCTAGTATTCATATCACAAATTCTCTTCTCGCACCTAACTGTATGTAAATTTGAGTAAGCACATTCTCAACTACTGGAAAAAACAAACAAGAACCTTGCCAATCAGCGAAAACATAACTTTTACTAACGATGACGTCATGAATTACGTCATAGGGGACCTCCACTAAAAATTGCCTGGGCCCCCTACCCCTTAATCTGGCTCTGGGTGGGCTTAGCCCCCAAACAGAGCTCCACGCCCACCGAACTGCGATATGAAACACCATTAATAAGGAGAGTTTTTGTCAAATTTTAGAATGTCAAGCCACCTTGCACCAGTGCAAAACACCCGTATTTAAGATCTTCTGATGAGGATTCTGCATTGAAGAATAAGCCTAAAGGACTTTTGAGGAAGATTTTCCGGGAAAAGATCAGCTGTTTGTTGCAAAAACACAGAATTAAAATTCTTGATATGAGAAAAAGACGACAAATGTCGGAATAATTTTTTTCAGTGGCTGTAGTGCCATGATTATATTCGGCAAATAACGATAGCACCGTTTGTTTCAAAGCAGCATTCCCCACTTCTGAACACATAGTGCATAGGCCTACAACATATTTCTGAAAAATGGTTCGGCTGCTTAATAAACCCTTACTCAAAATTTGTCACAAATCATTTGCAAGTCATCCATTCTTGACAGTCATGTGCCACTTTAAAGTTTTGCTACTCCAAAGTAATGCAAAACAAGAAACCTACATGAAATATACACTAACAAGTGAACTGTCCAAACTTTCTAAAAATAATCGGGGCATATTGAAAAGTTAGTCCCACAAAAAACTTCAAAAACTTAATTTTTCGTCCAGCAAATTTTGTAGTTTTGTATGACAGGCAATAGGCCACATCCACATTTTCCAACATACTGCATTGGAAACCGAAAGCTTGTACAACCATGACAAATACCAAAGCAAAACTAATTTATTTTTCTGCAGCATCCAAAAGTCATAATGTCACATAACCAACCTTTTTCCTTTTCTGCAACACCAGAAATTCCTGAAAATTTCGATATTACCCACAGGCATATTCACAATATTTCATAAGATAAATATGCTTGCTTTGAAAACCAAAGCTAGTTTCACTCAGAAGTGTGACTTGCACTAATTTCATTTAACCAAATATTAAAAAGACAAAATGAACCTTTCTCTCTTCACCAAAGCGCTTCTACTGACAACATGTCTACAGATTTTCACCTAGATCCTACACTCATTAGCAGGAGTAGCGGGGCGGAAACAACTTTTTTACGTTTTGCTGAAAGAGTTTACAGCTGTTTTAAAATGGCTATGTTGTTTGGATGCGTTACCACAACTTTTTTTGTTATACATCAGTGGTGTACCGATATGGAAATTTTACAATGAGATTGGATCCGATAATTTTTCATAAATTCCATATCCAATCCATATCCCAAAACTTTAAATTATTGACTGCTATATCCAATCCAAATCCGAAACCGCCCACTCAGTTACACATTAGCCAAAATATTTGGTAATATCTACTATTTTGCCTCATGAGGCAAAAGTGACTATTTGCCTTTAGTCAGACAGAATTCGTTGAAGTGTTCACGTGACAAGTATGATACGCACAAAAAGACAAGGGTTAAGGTTTAGAGTTAGGATTTAGATTTAGGTTAGTCTTCAGTTCACCCAAACAAACAAGAAGCCACTAATATAGCTTGCCGGAAGTAGCACTGAAACCATGACAACACTCATCCATCGGACTAAGCCGTTACAGATGTCGTTGTCAAGTGAGAAAGTTATGCGTTTTGAACCTGTCAAGATCGTATCAAACAATTGTGTTTTTCTAAAGCTAAAAGAACTCTAGCAATGCTGTTGCCTCACGAGGCAAAACAGACACTGCCAACACACTTTGTCTTGAATGCCATGGCTACAACTGGGTACAACCACAATCAATTTATAAGAGATCTTTTGAATAAGTTTCAGAAATATTGTAAGCTTATTATAATGTAGATTTTAGCTAAAGCTACTTGTCTGAAAGGCCGCTGGGGCATCCAGGATGAATAAATGTGGAGTGTGTCAGGACACTGTCTTCGAAAAACAGGAGGCCCTGGAGTTGGATGGAGAGTGCACAAGATGGTACCACTGCATGTGTGTCAGAATGTCGAGTGAACAATATGAGACATTTTGTGACGACTAAGATAGATATAACGTGTTGCAATGGCTATGTGATAGCTGCAAAGAGCAGAATAAGTAAACCACCCAAAGTGAAATGCCCATCACATGGGGCAAGATGAAAGACTTAAAGAAAATCAGAAAAGTCTTGATTCGGCATATCAAAAAATTGTAAAATGAAAAAAAAACTATATGCAAATCCCAAGAGGAAAAGCTGGAAAAACACTAAATGCAGAAGTGACACGTCTTATAAGACTCTTTAACAGCAGTAAAAGATGGGAGTCAGTAGCGATACACATGCTTCAAGTACTTCTGCCACTAATACTCCAGAAGCCATCTCTCAAATCAAAAAACAAAGAACATGTCAAATACCTGAACAAAAGAATGGAATGGTGGAAACACGGAAAGATAGAAGAACTGATCTCAGAGTGTGAAGCCATTCAAAAAAGACTCAAAAGATCAGTCAAAACCAAAAAACAATCAGACCAGAAAGCTTTCAGTAGACTAATGCTACAAGGACAGGTGAAAAAGGCCCT
>Ga0210059_1011459_pt1 | contig 13557 bp, 6 predicted proteins | sample Ectturendosymbi2_FD_188042 | JGI IMG/M metagenome (GOLD analysis project Ga0210059, IMG submission 188042) | Ecteinascidia turbinata endosymbiont from Florida, USA - Sample 2 (SPAdes) (version 2) | ecosystem: Host-associated > Tunicates > Ascidians > Unclassified | place: Key West, Florida...
GGTTAGGTTTAGGGGTTAGGTTTAGGGGTTAGGTTTAGGGGTTAGGTTTAGGGGTTAGGTTTAGGGGTTAGGTTTAGGTGTTAGGTTTAGGGGTTAGGTTTAGGTGTTAGGTTTAGGGGTTAGGGGTTAGGTTTAGGTGTTAGGTTTAAGGTTTAAAACTTTAGGTTTATAACGGAATCAGTCGAGTAGGCTACAGCAGAGACTTCCCTCCGACCCCACCTTGTCGCAGAAACGAGCAGTGTTTCCAGCGTTTCCATCGCGCGAGGTTGCCTTAGGTCAAATGCGCAAAATCGGCATCCATTTCATCATCTACCAGGGGTTATAGCGCTCGCTTCGTGTCAGGTTCGGCGTGGTTCGAATCTCGGCCAGGTCGTACCAAGACCTTAAAGATTAGAACTTGCTTCAGTCTGGCCAAGCACTCGGCATAATGACTGTAGCAGGGAAACTGTCCAACGTGGATGCAACCTTCGTCGGAGTCCGGTCGTGTTGTCTCTTGCCTTCCCATCGGCACAACTTCGTCGAAGACCAAGTGCGTGTGGTCGAGAAATGGGTGATCTCTTCAACACCCTAAACAAATTTCTGCCCCGGGCGATCGTCGAAGGCACTCGAAGGACAATTGTTGTGCTGTTACTGTGTGTGTGCAGTTACTTGTGCTCTCAATTGCCTTGTGTAAGAACTTTCCGTAGATGTTCTCCTGTCTTCGCCGTTCTGGGACACATGTTATTGAAACGGTCCCTTATTATTGAAAATCAGTAACACAGAGAAGAAACAATAGAATAGCTCCAAATGATCACAGAAAGGTATCCCAGACTTGTAACAATTTTTCTTTCAGATTCATGATATTTTCTGGCATATATAAAACCATTCAGTCAAAATATATCTGATGTTGTTAGATTTTCAGAATCCTTTAGCATCATAGAAACGTTTCTTTCGTACAGATGTTAAGTTTTCATTGATATATAGTTTTTGATTCTAGGTATATCAAACTGTATGACTTTGCTTAATTTTTTTTCCGTAATTGCCGTATTTGGTCCCTGGCATCTCGAGATAGTAAATTGACAAGAATAGGTGGACAGATTTGATTTTACTTGGATTTAAGACGGTGGGAGATTGAGATTTGATCAGGGTTGAGATTATAATCCAGAGACTGACAAACACTTACTACCAATTCATTAGTGCTTTCTCCATTCTGGACAGGTATTCCATGTAGTTCCAGGCAGTCTCTTCTGTTGTACTGATCCAGATCACCACGCTTTCCTTTCAGTCCCAATAATTCCTTTCTCAACCTCTTTCATCAGCGTAAGATGGTCTTTCTTTAAAGGCCCACTTCCTCGGTAAAAGAAGCAATTTGCGTTGTCATGTCATCAACATGTTTAATAAGAATTGTTGAATTTACTGATAGCTTGAATTTCTTCTTTGTTCAGCTTGATGGATTCAATATTCCTTTGAAGCTGAGCCTGGTTTTAGGATTTTGGGGTGCGAAACACATTTTTAAGGGGGAAAAGTTTTTGCTTTTATTATATGTTTTAAACAAATTTTTCTGGGTACAACAAAATTTGGGAGTGAACAAAAAAATTGGGGGACACTGCCCCCGAAACCCCCGTGGCTACGAGCCTGAAGTTGACTAAGTCCAGTTGAATATGGTGAATTAGGATATGATTGTACGTGCTCTACAGCCAATTTGATTAAAAGTGGGATGTCCTTTTTAATTCATCAAGTATAGCTTACGTGATGTCAGAAGAGTCTCTGGTGTAAAGGTAGGTAGTAGAAATTGTGTTGCTGTGCCTGTATTTACTGCGTTCGCCTTGCTTTGCTGTCGGCTTTTCCTCATTACAAATATTTTTGCAGAATATGCCATCGCAAAAATATTAAAACGAAATTGTACAGTCTTGCAACTGAACTCGCGAATAGTTTTTTTGCCTTTTTGCGAAGTTTCAGCAATTGGCGCAGTGACTTGATTGCCTGATGTCCATTTAGCTAGCCTAGAGTAGATGCGTCCGATCAGCTCGGCGTTCAGAGAAGAATTAAGCTTAAATAAAAGTTTCGTGGTCAACTCAAAGTAGGAAACTCACCTGTCCATTCACAAACGATTTAAGTTGAAATTATAGTTTCAAAGTTTTCTAATCTATTCAAGTCACTGACTTTGGCCAAATCAAATAACGTTTCCAAACTATTCGAATCACTGCGTGTCCTTATTTTTTCACCTCGAACTAGTACGAACCGTAAACCCAAGCTTGCTCATCAGTTTTTGTTTTGTAAGATTGTAACTCAAGTCTACTCACGAGTCTCGTCACACGCCAGACGTTATTCCTCTTGTGGAGTTGTGTTGAAAATCAGCTGGATTCCATAGCTTTTATAAGGAATGCAACGGGACTTGATTCATCACTCCCTTATAAACGTCACAGGAGAAGTCATTTTAAACAAAGTGATGATTTCAGTGGAGGCTCGCACGACAAAAAGGTATTGTGGTAAACGTAAAATGTCGGGTTTTCTCAGAAAAAAAATCAAGCAAATCAGGCAAAATGTGTGTACATCGTTTAAAAATTGCAGAATAAGACATAATCCCACGTAAAACTCCCTGAAAGTTGCTTTAGGCAAATTTGTTCTTCACGAGAACCATCACGTCACTTTGTGTATCACGACTTCCCTGATGAGAAAGCAAGGCACAATCATTGCACAAAAGTGTTTAGATTTAAAACTAACATACCAATACATTGAGGTTGAAACATATAGAGTGGATTTTCGATTAATAAAAATCTGTTCTAATCAGAATTTATCTGGTCTTTAGTTAATAGGTTTCTTTTGGGCATCTTCAGGATATTCCAGTTAATGTTGCGGCCGGCTATCCTAATAGACAACCTGCCGACGTTTCTCGTGATGAGTTTTAGGTGATTATAGGTTTGAACACCAGACCAACGACATTCCGATCATCCCTATTGTTTATTATGTGCAACACTGACCACCTTCAGACCGAGTTTTGAACTTTTTCAAGAGTTTCAATTATCAGCGAGTATATTGTCTGTAAAGTATGACTCTGGCGAAAGTTCAAAATATGCGATGAGAGAAATGCTCTAAGCCTTTCATAATAAAAATATATATTTGTGAGGACTTTGTCCTACATTTGATATTTTCCTGAAATTTGATATTTTTCTAAATCCAAAATCCTAGGAAAATTTGGGTGGAACTTCGATCCATTTTTGTGCTTTCATCAACATTCCCCTGAAGTCCTAATTTCTGGGTAAATTTTGACAGAACATATGTAAGCGGGAACTGAAGTTCTCAAGTCAAAGTCCAAAATTCTGAGCAAATTTGACATAATTATGTTCCACTTTTGAGTTTCTTTGTCCACAATTCGAGGATCTTGAAACTAAATGGAAAACGTGCTGATAAGTTTTCATCCAATCGTTACTACCATTCAACATGCATTAGCTCATCAATTTAGCGTTGTGGCGAAATGGAAGAGAATGCCGGTGTGCAACCGCAAATACGTTTCTTCTTAATTTTCTTCTGAACTGCCATCTATGTCAAACTAACTTCAATGCAACACCTTTGATTTGCTTGAGAGAGAGCATGCACGTACACCTTGATCAAAAGGCATGTCGCATTTCATCCCTCGAGTTCCATCAAAGTGTTACAACCAATGTGCGAACCCTTTAACGACCGCGAAAGTTGCTACGAATGTCACCGTAGTGGTTTAGAAACAATTTCGTTCATAACTCGCCCAACGATCGCGCTAGAGAGTCAATCAAGGCATCATAAGATGCGGATTTTCTTGTACTTTCTCTCAAAAAACGGGCATGGTGACATTTAAATTTTTTTGGGGCACTGTGACGTCATTAAGACGACCCTGTGACGTTATTGGGACCTGTGAAAAATTTTCAAGTGTCAATTTACCTGTTTCTGTTGAAAAAAAGAAAATGCTTGCAGTAGCTTTCTTACAACACGTTTTACTGTACTTATCAAATTTTGCATCAAGCCGAAATGTAAGAAGTACGTATTTAAAAAGTGACACTGCAATCCAACCCCTCAATTTGGAAAAAGTGAGTTTTTAGTGCAAATTAGGGTTTTCAAAGGACTGCGTTCAGTAGTCAGGCAGAGCCGAGGGGCACGTTGGAAAAATTTGCCACATTCTTCCCCACCAATCATGCAAATGTGGAGGCAGCACGGTGCTCCCGCTACACATATGGAGAAGTGAATGAGAGTCGCATAGACTTTTTTCTGCTCTGGTGTACTTGAAAGCCATACGTAAACGGCAATCTTCCCATACACTTGTGGTGGGAAATTGGGATATCACGTCACTCACAAGAAAAAAACACGAACTGGTTGAGGAGGCTAAACGATATTCTTTGGATGTTGATTGCATCTCTTCGACTAATCCTCAGGATTCTTACGTTGTGGAACCGGGTGATGGATGGAAATTTTTCTACGTCTGCGTTGAGCCAACAAAGCATGTCCAGGCTAGGGTTAAAATACTTGTAAATTATCATTTGGTGGAAGGTTGTGTTTAAGATTTAATCCCACTAGGAGGAATGGTGTCCATGTTGAGATTAAAGCTATTGGATCACTCCCTGTGTTTGATGCAGGTATACGGCCCAAACTCAAGTGCACTGTACCCGCAATGTGTGAAAAAATTAGTGATACTCTGCAAAGGATCAAAGCTAACGAATAAACTATCGATTTGAAAGACTTCAGCGTTACGTTAGGATACAGAAGAGTGTGATCGGTTAACACGGAGAAGCAAACATGAAAGATAACGAAAAGGCCATTCTGCTGTTGCGCTGAAACAGCGCACAGTGTATCATGAACACTTTTTCCAACACCGAGATTTACACAAATGCACCTGGTGCAGAGTTTCTTTGAGCCACTGGATTGTTTCAACCGATTTGTTCCGATAACTGCTGGATGTTTGTGTCATAAGGGGCGCAGAACTGTCGGCCAGCCGTCACATGATTGTCCGCAGTTTACGTCTGGAAAAGCCAACAGGGCTTACACGAGTATGCAGGACTAACACATCCTACCGAATAAAGTGGGAAGTTCTGGTATAAAAAGATGTAAAAAGCAGTGTTGCAAGCAAGCGTCATTCCCTTGTTCCAAGAGCTCAAGAGTTTCCAAAATGTACAACGGGCACTGAAGAGGAATGGAAGTTGTTCAAAGCAACGGTTATTTTGTCAGCTGTTCAGTTATGTGGACAGAAACGATTCAGTGTGGCCACAGACGCCAAAAATGTAACCTTTGGTGCAATAAAGATATGAAAGATGCTACGCGAGCAAGGAAGTATCATGCAGCATCTGACTTCAGACCAGCAATGTATCTGTAGAGGCGCACAGACTCTTGCAATCCTGCCCATTAAAGCAACGACATGTTGACTGAGGAACATACGCTCTGAAAAGAACAGCCGCCAGTTCACTACAACATTAAATAATTTTGCACAAAACGTCATCCCAGGAATAACTGCACTTCTTTTTTAAATTCGTTTTGTGCAAATGCAACAAGTCTAAAATTTACATTTGAAAACATCGTTTCTCCAGCTTAAGCTATAAAAGAAGGTTTTACTGTGACATGAGATTGCTTTATACCTCACAATCACTCTTTCTGAAATACAACAAAATAATCAGCCAGCGCCGGATCTGGTTGGTGGGGGCCTGGGGCCCAGGCGTGGTGGTGGGCCCCATGTGCTGATACAGAATCTTTAGGTCGGGGACGACTGATGAATCATTAGTATTCCTCGGATCAGTTAATATTTATGACGTAATCTTGTGACGTCAACATAAGTTAACTCAATTTTAACACAAATTTTTGATACATTAACATGATATTTGACAATGATTAGCGATTTGCGAAACTTACAAAACCGGTCACCAGAAGCACCGCATCTTCTTTTTTTGAAAATGTGCTTCTGGGTGATCCAACGTTTTCATCATCGGCTCTAAACGCCAATCCTCGATCAGCAATAAATTTTATGACAAAAAACAAACGTTGCAGAAGCGCTTTCCAATATTGTTCGGATTGATTTCCTGACAGGCTAGCTCTGTATCAATTCTTCCAAGTGATTTAAATCTGCGACTAAACGTAATCGTGGTATCTATGTGTTTCATTGGTTGCTCGTGTCTCCTCAGCAGGACCGTAGCCACGGGAGGGAAGTTGGGGGTAATGCCCCCTCAATAATTTTTGTTCCCCCCAAATTTTGTACTACACATAAAATTTTTTATTAAAAATATAATAAGAACAAAAGTCTTGCACCCCTAAAAATGTGTTTTTCCCGAAAAACTTAATACCTGGCTACGGAACTGCTCCTCAGGCGATCAAGAGCGTACTTCCTGTCGTAGAATCCCTTTCCAACAAGGGAATGCGCACATTTGGTCGTATCTGCGCACATCAGTCTACAAGTGAATCAATAAACATAACCTTGTGAGGAAGAAAAACAAAGCCAGCTTCTGTCAATTACTTCGTCGTTGTAGTTCTGGTGACGAATAAGATTTATGGTGCATTTCCGTTACGCGTTTCTTTTCTGTGTTGTGGAACATCATGGTTTAAAAATAACACATCGTCACTATGTCGAAGAGTACCTGTTTCGTTTTTTAACCAATAATCCCGCATTTTTTGGTATATTGGCTAGCCAGAGAGATCGATATCTTTGACTCCCGTGTTAGCGGCAGCCATCTCATCTATCGTGGTTTTCGATTGTACATCTTGACGATCTTCTGCTACTGCACTGCAGGTCAAACTAGGCCTATTCTCATTGTTACGTGGAACTAAGTCTGTCACAGCATGTTCCTCGACTTTCTGTCCTCTTACAGCAGGGGTCTCCAAACTTTTTATCTGAGGGCCGCATAAGCTAATGCACAATAGTTCGAGGGCCGGACATCTTACGCAATGCGATTGTTTTGGGATATGTTATTCTACCAAATCACGTTTTTCGTAAATACAGCCTATTATTTTTTCATGTTTGACAAAATGTCTTCGCAGGCCTGATAAAACGGCTTAACGGGCCAGATTTGGCCCAGATTTGGCCCGTGGACCGTAGTGTGGAGAGGATCCGCAGAAATGTCTCTGCAGGACTTCATCTGTCACTGCAGAATAGTAATCTTGAATCTCTCTTGACTTAGCTGCACCTTCTCTCATTTTTGCCTCTTATGCTTTTTTTTGAACCACTTGGATAAGCTCTACGGTTGTTAAGGTGTCGATGCCCCTTTCTTCTATTCATGTTTATTTATTAATAAGTTTGAGAATAAGGTTGCCATATAATCATCAGCAAAAAGGAGGACTTCCGCATTTCACTTAGTGGACTGCATTATCAACACTTAACATTAAGTCAAATAACAAATATTCGTACGTTTTAAGCGCTTAAATAAGACATGTGATGTGGTCGATGTTTCAGTAAAAACATATAAAACAAAATCCTTATTAAATTGTCCTATTTAGCCCATATGAAATTGTCCTATTCAGCCCATATTTTGCAGTTTCCTTAAATTTCTTAAAAATGTAGTAATACCTTGTTAACAATATTATGAAACCGCTTGCATGAAAGATGTTTTAAATTGTACACCAGCTTTAACAAACTAGAAGCTGGTTCCATTCGAAAGATTTCTCTTTCTTTTAGGTTGGTGGTTGCATCACGGAAAAACTACTTTCCACATTAAATTGCATTTGTTTGATGCTCTTTTTGCTCGAACTCAAACACGTTTTGATATTGGTCAAACAGATTAGCTTCATCAATAAAAACGTTTCTCAAGCAGATACTATTCACATGTTTGAACATTTTCCCATTCAGTTGTTTGCTACAGAAGAATTTAGCCAAAGCATTGAAATTCAAAGCAAAAAAAGTGGTCCATTTATCCAGATATGCTACACAAGGTTTGTACGATACAAGAACATCTGACATCAATCAATCACAGTCACGATCCTTGCTTTCTTCTCTGAATTTTTTAGTGCTTATGTAACTTGGCTTGATACGTACATCTGATTAAAGCATCCCTAGCAACTTGAATAAAGTGTTAGCCACCTGGTTACACTATGAGAAAGTGTTGTTGGTACTTGATATCCACAAAGTTGCAATATTTTTTCACCATTCTGCACGCACTGTGCACACTCAACCACACGTAATGTACTCAGCTTCAAATCATGTCGTCCTTTTTTAAAAAAGGGATATTTCTGTAGCTTTTCAGTAAACTGAGAGACTGCACACTACTGATTAGCTAGTAGAAATACCACACAAAGCTATGTATAATACATGCAATACACTGTTTCAGCGTATCACGGTTCATCCAAAAACTTAATATAGTATAATGGAGTCAGCAGTTCGCACTCAAATGCTAAAGTAATTGAGATGCTGAAGAAGTATTTACCACTGTTACGTAACGATAAATGTGAAAGCATTCCCGCCTTTCCAGCCGACAAATCTACTCAACGAAAACAAATTAATTTGATAACTTGTATAGGCCCTCCCCAAAACTAAGCTACGCCACCAGCTCTTTTCCTGTTGCAGTTGAGTAGGGACTGCTTACTGTATGCAAATACAATACATTATAGCCAGTGCTGTAACTGACAAGGGGGCAGAAGGGAAAATCGCCCCCATGGCAAGCTAAAATGTAAAAACCGTTCCCTCAGCTTATATTTTGTTTTTAGTATTCTTTTGATTTTCAGTAGGTTATTGTTTTTTTGCGTTTATCGGAGTATTTACGGTTTCCGTACAGCCATCGACAACTGGATTCACCATCATTTCTCAAGTCTTTTCTGAGTGTTGGCTAGTCGGCTCTGCACAATGGGCTCCTTTCAGGGACGTTTTGACATTTTTGAATGTCCTCGGAGAACATTCCATTTTTATGAAACAGAGGACATGTCCTTTGAAAGAGGACGTATGGCAGATTTACTTAAATAATGCTACTCATATGCGACGTGGGCAAATCGGAGTAAGGCAGACGCAAAATCTAATAGTAACGAGTAGAGACTGAAGCTGATGCGTTCTACGTACGTGGCTTTCCCTTAGCCTTGCATTCACTAGATTCAAATATCTGACCAGCTTCAGGAAACCTATAAGTGCAATAGTTGTTTCGTCATAGCACAATATTCAAGAGAAATGCTCCCATCTGGCTAACCGATAAATAACTAATATAGTGTTTACTCTACAAATATACTTTCCTTGCTAAAAATGACTAAGTGGCATGCACATGTCGTACATATGGCTAAGCACATGAACTTGGTGGGGGGCCCTAGGACCAGGCCCCTTGCCCCCCACACAAATCAGGCGCTGGCATCAGCCACAAACCTTTTCTCATTCATTTTCAGTGTAGTTAATTTTGTGATGCTGCTCGTTTCAAGACTACGCTATCCTTCGGTTGGTGCTAACCATGTCGACTAAAACAGAGATTAAACTTTCTTTTTAACAGTGCAGGAGTACGCACCATCAATTAGTAAATATATTTTTCATAAAACCGTTTACAATAGGAGAGCTCGGCACCCTGAAATTTCTACGCAGTGCCTAAGCGATGCAGTCCTTGTTACATCGTTAGAGCGTAATTCACTTTACATTTTTAGAAAAAACATCACCAGGGCATTTCTAGAACAGAGCGCATAACACTAAAACGATGAAACAGCCATTCAGATTAGCAGGGTTGTCGATGGGACATTTTTATCTGTCCTTTCCCATAGCAATTTTATGCCTGTCTCACCCCATGGGATTCCCATTACAATATTATGTTATTAATATGGAATACGATTCAATTAAACTTATTAAATTTATGAAAGTTTAGGTTTAGTATCTACTAAATAGGACTACTTGTACAAAGAGACATGCAAAACCACAAAATTTATTGACTTCAAAATTCAGAAGTATCGTCTAGATATGACAATTCAGTAACATTCTCACATTCTCATTCTATTTCTGAGTCTCATGGGAAATAAAAAATGTGTGCTGTCCCATCTCAACCCATGGGACGTTACCCATGGGATTCCCATAGGAATGACATTCCCATGGACAAGCCTGCAGATTATGAAATGAAACCGATTGGAAAAATGTCTTTGATTATGCCAGTCTAACGCACTTTCAAAAGTTATAGTCACTTTGGCGCGTAAATGCACAGCTTACGTATGAGATTTTTCAAAGAAAACCTTGAAGTGCATTTGTCTTTTCTGCTTTTTTTGAAAACTGGTTTCATTCATTTTAAATTGTTTCTCAAATTGGCAAAACACCTTGGACTATCACCAGATGCACACAATCAAGCAAAACCTGTGTTCCTAGCAAGAAACTTACAAACTGGTTCATTAAAATGTAGCCACTATTCCCTTCAACTCCAGCTACGCTTGACATTACGGCATATTTTTCTGCATATCACAAAGAGATAACGACACATGCTGAATAAGACGACAACTTTTCCGCTGTTGTAAAAGAAAACTATCAGTTTTCGAAACATTTCAAATTCAGCAACGACATTTAGGAGGATTTTCTGAAGTTCTAAGAAAAATTTTAATAACATCCAAATATCTTTTGGATAAAAATTCTAAGAAAAATTTTAATAACATCCAAATATCTTTTGGATAGCTTTGTAGGTCAGAAACACCAACGTACTTGCTCCCACACTTTTATTGACGTAACAAATAAAATTCGGTGAAACGTTTGCATTAGAAGAGCAGAACATTCTTTCAAATCCTAGCTTGAAAATCTAACAAACTAACTTTTCTTTACAAGAAACTAACGTAATCTAATACCTTCAATCACGGAAAATAAGTTGAAAAATGTGGACCGTATTTACTTGTTTTGTTTCCTACTTTGATCCTTTTATCTAAATTTCGAGTGTTGCTCAATAGGCTCCAAATCAAATTTTACTGCCGAAACTAGAGTTCCAGTGGTCGACATTGGCCAGAGTAGGAAGCCATAACATGCAAAGGTTTTCACTTTATTGTCATTTTCAGGACATCATCGACTTTCAACGACACTCAGCTGTTGGACATGTTGACGTGACTCCGAAAGCTTTAAGTAGAAGTACACACCCTCGTCAGTCGATCAGCTGCAGTTCTACGAACCAGACAAACTTGTAATCTCCTCAACCGTGGTTGACCTCAAAGTAACGTCCCGGATTTGAGAGAAGAAGTCCTGTCAAAAATTTCGGAGCATAACCACAAAAATTGTCTTTCCTTATATGGTTATGCAGGCGGTAAACAAGCGGCTGTACCGATCTGAAACAAATCAGAACAAATTAAAATGACATGGCAAGGCCATCGACAGATTTTAGGTTATTATTTTCATAACAATTCGAAAGGTATTCAAGATAACGTCAAGTTGTACTGATTATTGTCAAAATATTTGACTTTTAAAACTTTTGTTGTTCTAATGAAAACTAGAGCAAAATCAAATGGAAATATCTGCGGCCGAAAAACTGTATGGCAAACAATTTTGGTGGTCATGTACAGTATTTTTCACACGGTTTACACATGCGCAGACAAGCCGAGTGTTGAAAAGAGTAGTTTTGCAAACTAGAAACATATTTACTTCTCAAGAAAACTAAGCAACCAGATTATTGTGGATTTTTTAAAGTCCAGTTTTTGGAATATATCACAGCAGTTTTGATATTCATAGTTGTCGTTACTTACTGAATAAATAAATTGAGCCGGCGTGCAGATCACTGGTATGTTAGGACAAATGCTGCATAGCTCCTAACAATGAATGAGATGCAAGGATAGGTTATAAAACGCAAAGGTGCAAATTATCTTTTTGAAATTTTTGAAGAAACAAATTGTCAAATGATTTTATAAGTAAAAGCAAGTTGAAATTATTCGAAAGCATTGTCCCTGAGGCTTACAAATGTGTATGAAACACTGGGTAATCAACCTCTACCAAGGTATTTTTAGCAATTGACTGTCATCGTAGTTTTTAGGAATAAGTCGCAGAATTTGCAAACGTGATTGCAATCTTTCGCCTCAAGCATTTGCAGGATTAAGGCTACTTGAGACATGTCAGACTTTGTTGGGACATTAAGTCTACCGATAAATTCGACGGTTTTCAATTTCTCGGAAGAGACGCTCTCTCCAGCAATTGTACGTTGTCAAGTCAAAACAAGCATCATGAAAGGAAATTAAAATGGTGCTACCTTGTTTACCACCACCCTGACTGGAAACGAAAAAATCTACGTTTCGAACGTGATGTTAAATTATATTGGTGTCCAAGTATTGATTTTCTAAACTTCAAAAAAAGAATGAACTTTTTTAAACATTTTATAAAAAAAACCTGTGACGTTAGTGGTGTTAGTATCATAACCATGAAAACTGCGAGTGCCTTTTAGGTTCTATTTTGAATGTTAAAAAATACACGAATTGAATGTTTCGCCTGTCACAGGTTTATCAAAATAATTCCACAAAGCCGAGATGAAAATGCTGAAAGAATATCTCATCACAATGCACCCTCTGATTCGAGCAAAAAACTCTTTCATCAAACTCAAACTGGCATTGTTGCAACGTTAGCAGTATTATCCTCATGATTATATTTTGCATGGAGCATGTCATGGGCTCTTACGTTTAAATGAAAATAAATCTAAGCTATATGTTGCAAACCAATACGAAAATAAAGTTTGAATTTACCTGTTTGTCTACATCTGGCGACAAAAATCGACATGACCAAAAGTTTGCAAGAACAATGAAATTATAGCCTTTTTTCTTATGCTTAGATATGTAGGGACGTAGCAATTGGCTAAAAGTGATGTGCATTTTTTCTGGAAATAAAGTTACAGTCGCTCAATATATTTCCAAGTTGCATTTATTATCACAGGCGCAACCAGACAGTCAGAAAATTTAACGAAGTCGATGAAGATTTTGCTTACGCGATGGATTGGTGGAAAAAATTCTTTTCTTTATGTAGGCATACCTTCAATGAAATTATGAAAATTTGTATGGAAAACAGTTTCAGAAAAAGAAAATTTAATGAAGTTCTTGAGTAAATCTATTTTGTTCTTTTGAGTATATCAAGTGTTTCTTGGCAAAAGTATTTATTTAAGCACTACTTGTTTTACTCAAAGCCTATGTTTTGCCGAATGAGCAGCTTTTCTGCAGTTTCTGTAAACTGCATGAAAACATCGTGTTTCAGTTGAACTCTTGAAGAAATGAACCTGAATTTATATCTATATATAACTTTGAAAAGATCAAACCTAACAGCAAGCAGCCAGCAAGTTTAGTATGTCCCAACGGTTAAGGGAAATACTCCCCTCCCTTACTAATGCTTAAATCCGTTTGCCTCGATTTACGAACACAAATATTGCGTATCAAATCATTAATTGCATAGTAAAGTAATACACACGCACTGAGTAAAGCAAACAATCAATATCTCAGTCCATGAAAAATGCATATGTGTTTTTGCAGCACTGCATCCCCGCAGCTACGAGTTGTGTCCAATGAATACAGAACGACTGGTTCACCACAGTGAGCAAAATCTGCAACAGTAATGGAACCCTTTAACGACCACCGGAGCCAATTAATTGGCTCGAGTTTGTTTTGTTATAACTCGCTAGCTGCTGCAGCTAGAGAGGTGTTCAAACCCTCTCCGGATTCAGCAAGTCTCGTAGTTTCGAGTCA
>Ga0210059_1011460_pt1 | contig 13557 bp, 11 predicted proteins | sample Ectturendosymbi2_FD_188042 | JGI IMG/M metagenome (GOLD analysis project Ga0210059, IMG submission 188042) | Ecteinascidia turbinata endosymbiont from Florida, USA - Sample 2 (SPAdes) (version 2) | ecosystem: Host-associated > Tunicates > Ascidians > Unclassified | place: Key West, Florida...
TTACAAGTTGCTAAGGAGGAGCTTTCTAGTTGCATACATACACATGACACTGAATTCAAGGGTTTTGAGTTCAATTTCACAAGAACGTGTCTAACCAGTTCCGCATGCAACAATGTGTGGAAGGGGTTATGACACATCTTTGAAGCAGGCCACGGGGTTGCGCTAATGAGATTCAGTAATAGGTCAATTTTATCTTAAGGCTACATGGGTCACGTAAAAATAAAGTTTAGGATAGAGAAATGTTTTACAGGCGGCCTGTTACAAGCCAGATGTAAATAAAAGAGATCACGAAATCGAAATAAGATAAGAAAACCCATGTGAGTGCTTTTAAAAATGATGCCAATCGTTACTAGTCATTAGATGGCAAGGTCACTTCACTCTTCAACTGAAATTTTGACAAACAAACTGCTCTTCAACTGAAAATTTGACAACTCTTCAACTGAAATTTTGACAAACAAGTAACTTTACAGCAACCTGTACAGGATTTTGCATGTATCGGAACGCTTCTGTATATGTCATCACATACCTTATAAACCACGGTGGACGGACGTTACGAGCAGCATTTAAGTTGAGCGGCTTGACAGTTTTCTTATCCGAACAGACGTACGCCTTTCCGTCTTCAAACTCTTCCAAACGACTAATGCCATGAGTACCGCTCGGAGTACTAACGGTCCGAACGCCGAATGGCAATGGTATCTGAAAAAGAGGACAATGTGTTTTAACTAATGAGTCAATAACTGACAATGTTCGTTTAGAAGCAGCGCATAACAGAACAAATGAATATTCAAGGCAAAGTACTGATGGACTGCATTACGCTGCTTCAGTCACGAGACGAGTAAAAGATGTGCGGTCTGAATCCTCTGGTAAGCAATAGCACAAAACTCTGCTACATATGTCTTTTTGGTGACTGGAAGAAAATGGGTTTATCTGAGATTGAAGTAGGATGGCGCTCGTAATAAAATGATATACTAAACAAAATGTTTCTCATGGCGCTTAGACACTAATCACCACCAGATTGTCATTTCTACATGTGTCACCGTGAAATAGATATACAGTACTACAGTCACATGTGTTGCACGAACACACCAGAACTTAAACCTTTTGTCATCATAAGCTGACTTCCAGCAACATCACAATTCTTTTGTTCGTAACAAACTAAGTTAAACACCAAACATCCAGATAATAAGGCAATCCGTCACCACAACCACATGTAGAACACAAGTTGGTCACTAGTCACAACAACCCCGACTATGGTTACCAGTGACGTAACTGAAGGGGGGACAGAGGGGCGAATCGCTCCCCCTGGCAAGCTGAATGTTAAATCGGGCCCACACGTAGCTTACACTTCGGTTTTAGTACTCTTTTCGTTTGCAGTACGTTGTTGTTTTTCGCGTTTTTCGCAGTATTTTCCGGTGATTTAGGGTTTTAATATAGCCATCTTCATCCGGATTCACCATCATTTCTCAATTTTTCTGAGTGTTGGCTAGTGGGTCCAATGCAGTGGCCAGTGCACCCCGTTGAGCTAAGCTTCACTCTGGCTCAAACCTCTAGTTACGCCACTGACGGTTACCACAAATGCTTTACACCTGCGCGGTGACGAATCCTGGCAGTCCGGAAACAACCATAGCGCTGACACTTGGCGCTGCAAAAAGTCGTAGTCTGCTTATGGCAAATTAGTCATGCTGACAGTTCAGTCGACAACGCTGTTTTGACATACTGTTTGTGATGAAATGTATCTCAGCCACAGCTGTCATAAATTTACTACCGTGTTTGTCATTCACGATGCAATATTTTGACTATTATATCGCAGCACATGCAGTTTCAAAACTTCTTGATTTTACTTGGAACTCTGACAGAGGCGTTGTTATTCCAACAACGTTTTGCAAACCAATGTGCAAAATCATTTACTGTAACATTTCGACCAAAGACGTTTCACTGATTGAGTTTGCATTAAATACGTTGGCAACTACCGGTACTTCTGAATTACACCTTTTTTCGTGCGGCGCGTGAAACGCATGGCTTTCATTCTGTTTGTCATAGAAGGGTAATACCAAACCTATCAATAGAAAAAGCGCCCGAAGGCTAGATCGGAAGTAACTTCTTCCCCCAACCAGTGGCGTAACTAGAGATTTAAGCCAGGAGGGGCAAACTTTGCTGAAGGGGGCCCATTGGCCACCGTTTGGGAATGCAATAATTATTTCCCAAAAATTCATATATATTACATATATATGGGCTTTAGCCTTCAGATGTCCGCGCCGCACATATGTGGGTGTAAATCTTCATGCACGCCCGGTTTCTGGTGAATCGCACAATCAACGACATGTTAACCGAGAGGTTGCAACAAAGGATACTCGAATAACACAAAAATGGTTATTTATAGCACAGTACAAAGCAGATGTTACATTATAAACATAAACAACACAGGCATAGGCGTTCACAGAAATTTATCCATTGATCGGCAAAGTCGACATTTTGCTTGTCCATTTCAGGCTGCTGACGATACAATGCAAATGGACGTTCATGTAAGGCTTTGCCATTTCTACACCACAAAGAAAATTACCCATGTTACGGCAACAGTCCCAAAAAGCCCCAAAAAAAACTTCGCTTCGTTGGCAGCAAGGTTTCTTTTCACATCGTATAAATAAAAGTACGTGACTTACTGCAATCAGCAGTCATTGTCTCGCTGCATTACCTGCCACAGATGTCTTCAACAGTTACATGCGGCTAAACGCCTACTACCGCAACTTGAAGTGAAACTTTGTTGTCATGTTACTGTCACGCAATCAAAGCCAATTTAGAACTATCCGCACCCAAGTTTCGCAACCTGCCTCTGCAGGCAATGTCGCGGACATGAGTGAACTGCAAGCTCAAAATTGCATGACACCACAACAGTGAACCCGGCTCTTGTGCAGTGTGAGTGCCATATCAGAAAATAAAACCGTCATTGCAAGAATTAAGTCAATTTTGACTTCAGGTTTGCTAGAAATTTTTGGTTCTTAGTCCCAATTTTCAGGTGGTGGCAAATTCCCTTTTTGTCCACCCCGCGGACACTCATGAACACAGGGGAATGCCAAACACTGAAACAGCGCACCAGTTCCATTTATCATCAAAGAGTAATCCGGCAGAAATGAAGACATTTTAACATCAGATTCTGAAGTAAATGGCTAAAATTGTCGGATGGAGATGCTCAGTGGTGTACAAAAGAATGTAAATTGATCAAGGTATCAAATGTTTTTGTGAGATATTTTTAACATGAGGCGGACAACCGTTTGTATTCATTTAATTTAAACACGATTTGACGGTTGGCATCAATTATAAAATCAATTTAATTACGTATTTTGCTTGAGCATCCCCTCAACATGGCAGGGGTGAAGGAGTAATTATAAGAATTAATGCAACTAAACACTGACTACTGTTTCAAGATATTAGTTGAAACTGTGCAACTGTGCTGACCAAACTAGTCATAAATGTGAACTTTTCAGTTGTTGCTACATGTGTTTTTTATTTGAGTTGACCCATAAACTGAACATCTCCGAGGACATTTAATTGTCGAAATTCAGATCACAAAATTGCTGGCCTAGAACATCTCCGCAGCGTTTATGGCGTTAGATATTTCCTAGGTTAACACATGTGGCTTTTTATATTATATCATTTGACGAAATATTCAATAAATTTGAAGCAGCAAAGGCAAGAAAACTTTGTCTTTCAAGTTGGATAATTACTGGTAAAACATTACAGGTTTTTTCACCTAAATTGTTATTAGTAGGGGTGATGGAAGCAGCAAAAAATAAAAAATTCCGACGGCTCTCTGGACTTTGCAGCAGAACTTTGAAATTGCTGTTGTGCTTTCTCTACGTTTTTGAGCACCAGATTTCATATTTACTCCTACTTCGTATATTTATGTTGCACATGTTAGTATTTCGTTGTCAAAACTGCAATCTGTACTGCATAATCAACATTACAAAGATCCAGAACCGTCGCCAGAAAGTTTTCAATATTGCGAGCTTGACATTCTGAAATTTCACAAAAACTCCACCATTTATAGTGCTTCATAGTTCAATTTGGAGGGGCTTGGTGCTTTGTTTGGGGGGCTAAGCCCCCAAAATCCCCCCGTGGCGACGGCACTGCAAAGATCACTAAGTAAAGAGATAAGATACACACCAAAATTTTCGATTGATAATGTTAATGCCAAACTGCCATGTAGAGCGTTCGCAATACTCAGAAAAAGTTAAGAAATGATAAATGAATCCGGATGTGGGTGCTTATCAGACGACTCCTGACAATAATTGCATATTGCTTAATTAACCAGCGGTTCCAAAACTTTTGCGAGCGTTACTGAAATCTGAGTTTGGTGAACATCTTGCCACCTAAGCCTCAAATAGCGTATGTTAACATGACAAAAATGTTGATTGTATGGATGATTTTTGGCAGTAGGTTGCTAAGTTCGTTTTCAATGTCAGCATTCTACTCTTTCCTCAAGTGCCTGCGCTACACTGCAAACAGACACAGAAAAGTTTGAAAAATTGCAACTCATGTTTAGGTTTATGATCGCCTCGGCGCGACCTATTTTCTGACCCTTAGCGAAATCGCAACCCTTGTTTGGGTCGCGACCCATACTATGGGCTTAATCGCCTACTTCACTTCAAGGAGGTGTAAAATGCACTGCGCAGACGAAAGCCGCGGTACCCGCTGGGATGGCCAGAAAAACGAAGTTATCACCTTCAGCCAAGATGCTAAAATCAACACCGCTGGTTCAACTTTCAGCGGTGAATTGCAGACAGCTTTGTTAATTGGCTTTGCAAAACAAAAACGAAAAAGTTGTTGTGTCACTACACACCTTTTTCTGTATTCTAATCTCAAGGAAATGTACACGACAGCTTTCAGACATAAACTTATTCACAACTCCACCACACAGTCCAAAACAAGTAAAATGACTGCAAATGGCGGCAATGTTCCACACCTACGGGCGGTTATTACATCACACACACTATGCACGTTAAGATGATGTACTGTACAATGCACGCCGCTGCACTACAACAACTATGAATTTACGAGTCATTTGATGATTGTTGGTTTACTAAGCACTGCATTATTTAAGTATTTAAAATGTCAAGACCAACGGATTTCCAAAAATTGTAGAATCACTTTCATATTCTGCAGTTCATGAAATCTCTGAGGGGGGGCCCATTTTTTACATTTAGCTTGCCAAGGGGACGGCGCGCACCCCTTCCCCCCGTCAGTTACGTCGTTGCCCCCAATCTAAAATTTTGATACGATTTTGAAAAATGCAACAAACCTTTCTGTCGCCCCAACAGGTGTTGTTTTGCATCATTACTAAATTTTCAAAGGCAAAAAACTGATGCACTAGACTGAGCACCATTCGTCGAAACCTTTAAACCCCTGCAACCCTTTTTTTGTCTTCATCACTTTCGAAGGACCCCCAATGACGTTATTTTGTATAAGGAGCCGATAACAGTTCTTCGATAATCTCTATGGTAAGAACAACATTTCTTGAAAGAAACAAATCCTCTGCAGGTACACTGACGTGGGTTTTGCAACGTACGTGAAACAACTGACTTCTCACCATGATTCTGCTTCGTTCCATAGGTAACTTCTTTCTCATTTTCCAAAAAAATTGGAATTTAACAACGCATAATCATGGTCGTGTCTGACCAAGCAAGTTGCTTCAGTCAAAAAACGTTGTTATTAATCATCACACACGAAACATCGTTACTTATGGTTGGAGAGCACTCTTTTTGCTGACAGTTATTTTTAAAGTAGGAGTAAGTCGCAAATAAAAATTCCATCGAGCAACAACAGGCAGAAAGTGAAGTTTCCGCTGGGAGCACTGAAGTATTGCGTTTATTTTTAAACAAGCAGCATTGGCGCAATGCTGTATTTTAAACTCAGCAAAATGCTGTATTTTGAATTCTCTGCCTTAAAAAGCATTTCACGTTGCTTGGTACCAGGCTCGTAGCCACGAGGGGCATTCGGGAAAAGTGACACCCAATCTTTTTGTTCCCTCCAAATCTTGCTGTGCCCAGAAAAATTTGTTTTAAACATATAATAAAAACAAAAATCTTTCTCTCCCAAAAAACATATTTCTCCCCTCAAACCTTAAAACCTGGCTACGGGTCTACTTGGCAGGACATGCTGGTTTCGTTGTCAGCTGATTTCTCAGGCTCTCTGTTAGAGTACAGACTGAAATGAAACTGACATCTTTGAAGGTCGCATATCTTTAATTATTACCGTAGATTTTTATACTTACAAAATAGTACTTTTCATTAACGCTATGGTGCCCAAACCCGGCTCGAGCGGGACATTTATTTTTAAAGCCCGATTTAGACCCGAAAGCCAAATTTCTGAAATGAGTCAAGATATGTACAACTGCGGGGTTATGGGTGGCGCAGCATAAAAACAATATTAATTTGTAATTCACACCTAGTTTTCTTCAGAAACGGTGTCCTAACACACTGATCGTCGAAATCAAAACACCTGTCATTTTGGCACTTGAAAGGAAATCATAATCCTTCCTTTCCTGGTGCTCAATCTCACGAAATCGTTTCTTAAAACAAGACAAGAATCGCGTGACTGACTGATCTTTTCGACGCAACTCCGGCGCGTGCTAATTTCCTCACCGCTGTCACCTTCTCAAAAAGCGTGTGAGGCTAACCCGAGCAAAAAACAAAAAACGCAGCTGTGTTTGCAGTTTCAGAATTAGATGAAGAAAAATCACATTCACTTCAATCATAAAAGTCACCGCGGCGACAAATCTACACCACGATAGAAAACAATCGTTACTCTGAATATTATACTGTATAATAAATTTTGTGTGCAGGCCAGCGATCGACCTGAAACATTTTGACAAAATTAAGCCCGAAACCCGGCACGACCCGAAAAGCCGGGCCCGACTAACAACTCTGCGTTACAGAAAAAATTCAATTGCGTAGATACCTTGGTATAACCTCGTTCCTTTTCTAAACTACTCCGCCAGCATGATTCATCTACGATCTTTGTATCCTTTTTCGATATAAAACTGCGTGCCGTTGGTTTCTTTCTTAAGTTTCACAAAGCATTTGTGACATATGCTTTAAAACACGTTCACTCGCTATCCTCAAGTCCTTGCTAAACCTCTGAGCATGCGCTGCACAAGCAGTTTCAATGTCAAGGCTTCAAAGTTGCAACATAGCTATCCAACGATTTCGCAGAATAGCATCCTGTTTGTTTTTTTCTGTTTTTCTCAATCTGTGAATTCGTGGAAAAATAATCTCATCTCGTTTTTTGTAAGTTTTTTTTATGGACAGTATGCTGCCGTTGCAGGGAAAATTCACATCTTCACACTGGTTTCGAGCGACACTCTTTAATCCAATCATGCCTTGGTACAATTTTGGAAAAACATCGGCAACGTAGGTGTCTTTGGCTTAATCGTGTGTGTCAGTTACCTGGTGTTCTGGAAGGGCACCGTAAGATTGGCAAACCGCGGTAATTATCACCATACACAGGAAGGGAGACAGGAGAGAATGCCTAATTACCAGGATATGTCTCTCCTTAGCATCCATGGAAAAGCGTATGCCAAATGCTTTGAAAAAAGATGCCGTGAAATAATTAAACCAAAGCTGGATGATACCTAGTGTGGTTTTCGTCTCGTCCGTAGCCGCCGGGTATTGGCCGTCAAGTCATTCAAGTCAGATCACAACCATTCACCGCATGTGTGTTGGACTTGGAAAAGGGTGTGTGCTGTCACCATCACCATTCCTCTTCATAGTACATTTGAATTGGGTAGAGTAGACAGCCACAGCCGAGTCAACGTGGGTATCACTGCAGGAAGCAGCAGGATCAACCGTTTCTTTTTGCGGACGATTTAGTACTGCTTGCATTTCCTGAACAGAGTGCTCAACATGCAATTTGATCGGTTTTCTACTGCGTAATACCAAGCGGGAATAAAAATTAGCGCTAAAAGGACCGAGGTAATATGCCTCTCCAGTAACCCAAGCCGGTGCACACTACAAGTAAGCGGCATTGCACTGCAGCAGGTCTGCAACAAGTGTCAAGTATACCTTGGAGTGGTTTTCATGAGTGGAGAAAGGCGAAACAAGGAGATTGATACACGGATTGGTAAACGCAGTTCTGCGTGAACGACAGTTTTGCGGTCACAAAACGAGAGCTTTCAAAAAGCGCAAAGCTGTCAGATTTTAAATCGATCTTTGTCCCAATCCTCAACTACGGACATGAATCTTGGGTAATGACTGAAAGAGTGTTAACTCCTGTACAAGCGGTGGGGATTGGATTTTCGCGAATAGGTGACGGTTAACACTTCGCAACAAAGTGCGCATCTGTGAAATTCTTAAAGCCTTAAATGTCGAGTCACTTCTCCGAATAGAGCAGTGGTTCTTAACCTGGGTTCGATCGAACCCACGGAGCCGTTTCAGGGGTTCGACGAAGGTCATCTGAAACATGACTAAAAGCGTGGGACTACTGTATAATTAAATATAAACTCTTGACTCATTTCATTTCAGTAACCCATTTTTATTTCTGTTCTATTGGGCAAAAATGGGGTTCGACAAAAGCTTGGAAAACTACGTTACGCGGTTCGGCGTGTTTGTAAAGGTTGAGAACCACTGGAATAGAGATCTCGGCCACAATGGTTCGGTCACGTGACGACCATGATGTCCCAGCAAAGACTGGCGAAGTGAGCACTACTGGCTGCAGCCACGGGAAAGAGGCCCATAGGTCGACCAAAGACCAGGTGGCGTGATTACATCTACGACATGCTTGGTCCAGTTTTCGAGTGGAACCAGAATTATCAGAGATTGCTGAAAATCGTGAGGTATTTCGAGTCGCCCTAGGGCTGCTGATCCCAAGACCCTCCTGAGAGGAAAAGCGGGTGTGAAAGTGAATGAATGATTTGACGTGTGTACCTCTGAAGTGCTTATCTTGATTTTGAAAGGATTTAGTTGGATGGCGTATGTGGAAGAATAAAAACAATTTACACCGCGCTTCACCTGGTGGAAAAACAGAGGCATTGATCTCCAACACTTTGCCACAGTAGTATACTTAATTTTCTTAAACTTCCCTGAAAACTGTTTTCCTAATTTACACTCCCCAAGCAAAAATGATCTTACTTGTACGGTTTTCAGTTTTACATGCATCATCACTCTGGAAATACAAACATCGCGTACACCACGTATTCGTGACATCCCGAGTTACTATTCTGCTGGATTTAGCCAAAAACTTGCAGGTTATGCCAACTTTTTTCACATTCGAAATATGATTGATATGCATTGTCTCTCTAGAACCTTTCATAAAAAAGTTTTCCGTTCACCTGTGTGCAATACATACACTACACAATACCGCCAAACAGTGCAGAACCGTGGAGATCGTTACAAGATTCTGCAAATTTTTTAAGTTTACAAGAAATTTTACGCACCGGAAAAAGTGCAAATGTACTTGGTGAAATAGCTAACTGTGTAAACCAAGTACAGGAATAGTTAAGTTATTACATACACCACTGCAACAAAACCGTTATGCCATATCTAAAGTGGTTCTGCTACTCTACTACGTGGGGTTGACATGCTCAAAACACTGGGTTTTAAAAAAATTTCAAGCCACAGCGCTTCAACCAGCAAATCTCTAATCTTGCAGATGGCATTTGAAGAAGGTGTGAACTGCAGCGCTTCACATTGGAGTTTCAGCTTTTTTCATTGTTGAGAAGAGTAATCAGACTTTGTCAAAAAAACGCGTTATAAGCAGGGTTGCGGAGTCGGAACCGGAGTCGTAAGGAGTCGGAGGTTTTTGGATGGAGTCGGATTCCTAACAACACTAGTAGTCAGAGCCGGATTTTTTTTGTCCGACTCCGACTCCGGATGTCCAATTGGATCATTTTTTACATCACACTCCTAAATTGGGAATTCCTGTTGAAATGGTACACTTTCTTTTGAAACTTTTGTTGAAACAGATTTCTCGCTGTGCACCACAATTTCCATTGATTTTAACAGCCAAATTTCATTCCCTTGACGTTAAGGAGTCGGAATCGGAAATTTTGGAAAGGTCGGAGTTGGAGTCGGAGTCAGATATTTTACCTCCGACTCCGCAACCATCGTTATAAGCCTAGACTTTGTTGGACGAACTGTCAACGCAATTTGCTACAGAACTACTGTAATGAAGAACCGGCGAAACAACAAATACGCATTCATCTAAAAAAAAGTCACGCACTGTAAAACTACAGAAATGTTGTTCATGCCAGTCTAATCTCGATAATTGTATGCATACATGTCTGCAGAACAAGGGAAGAACAAGTATGTACCCTGTCTGAAAGAGCCTCGAGAAGAGAGTCGAACGTCCTGAAGTTACGTTTGGTGATAGCTACCTTGAAAGCCTGCGGAATAAAAAAGACACGATTGGCACCGTAATGGAAAATAACATATAGTCCTGGAAAACAGAATTCTATGATCCTTGCATTCAAGGTACACAAGGTAATTCGTTTGACTTATGCTGCTGTTGTTAGCTTTATTCTAAATTGCTCTTTTCTGCTTGCTACGTTTTTCAACGATTGCACTGCAATACTACAGTAGAGCTGCGTTTATATATGAAGTGCACGAAATTTGCAAAGAATTCAATCTTAGTGGAAACATTTCCACTGTTGTTTCAGAATTAAGAAGCATGGCCTGTCACGTTCTTCTGTAGAAGTCGCTGGCTAGCAATCTGTACCAACATTCTGTGTTTCAACAAATTCCCTAAGACCAGGGATCTCCAAACTACGACTCGCGGGCCAAATCTGGCCCTCTGGATTTTGAAATTTGACAAGCCTCTCTGGATTTTGAAATTTTACATTTTCCTATGACATTTCAAGCAAAAAAGGTTGTTTTCTTAGTTTCGAGAGGTAAAATTAAATACCACCACTTTTGGCTACCCCTGGAAAAATCCATTATTGCCCCACTCCCTGGAAAAAATCTTTCCGATGCCCATGTCTGCTGATGTGGTTTCTCACATCTTTTGTTATGGACATGCCTGCTTCTGGAGAATTCTTTTAATATCAAAGGTTGAAAAATGTGTAAGAATAATTCTGGTTTGACTCTGTGTGCACGTTTGTAGTATAACAGTTATTTATTGGTTTACATGCAATAATTGTTGGCTTGGTTCTGTAAGAAAAATGATCTTTTTGCCATTACTCAGCAGGTTAATTCAAAACCGACACCACTCGGTCCGTTTCGGCTTGTTTATATTTTTTGAAGTTATTAGACATTTTTGACGGATAATTTGGCATTTTTGGTCCATATGGATCTGGCAATCCTACCAGACATAACTCAGCCTTAATTTTGATTGAAGGCTACCGTTTTTGTTTTCTGTCACTATCAACAGTCTTTTTTGTTTGGCGCCCCCAAGTTTTACGCAAACAGAAACTTAGAGTCCACTACTTCATTGTCATATATACCAAATTTCGGTTCTCCCACTGCGCACTGCTGCCATTGACAGTGCGAATTATTTATGAAAAAAACAGGCTGTATGGTAGTTGAACGACGATGAGGTAAAAATTCAACATATAGTTGGTTCGTTGGAAACTTCAAAACTGCTTTCCATTCACTGGAGCACCCACCACCTTTCCGGTATTTGAGCATCCACAGAACTCACCCAAACCTGACATAAAATTTTCCCTAAACAATTGAAACAGCTCAAATTGAAACAATGTTGTGATACAGTCCTGCAGTTTTACTGGAGAATACAGCAAGCTTGTGCATGGATTTTTTCCATGGGATGGAATGAGACAGTGGACTTGAATTTTGTTCCATGTCCCATCGTTAGTAATTTCTGGTCATATAGCAGGAATTTTCTGAAGTTGAATACCATTATTATATGCTCACAGCACAGTAAGTATTACACGTAGAGGCTCAGTACCATGAGGAGTGACGCGAGGCACCCGAAAATAAGATCGTTCGGTCTTTTTTGGGTGACACGTGATAAAACGGTTACCCAATTTTCATTGGGTTTCCTTACTGGACGTTTTGGGGTATTTTAGCCGCGGCTTTGCAGAGGGTAAAAATTAGACATGCCCTTGTAATGTACCATCATGTAATGTACTTCATATTACTAGTTTCGCGTGATTCTCATGTGAAGGAGCAGTCACAATTACCGATGGGTTGAGATAGAAAAAGGTTTCCTGGAATAAAGTTTACTGCAACACAATTTCAACAGGTGAGTTTGCCTAAAAGGTTTGTTATGAAAACTAGAAAACACATTCGTTTTGCTATAACATATCGTGAAAGTTTTCAATCGAAGCATAGGCAAATCGACGATTGCACCACTGTACCAAATTTCATTGCATGTGCCTGATGTACGCGGCTAATAAACGATCTCATGTTGCCCAGTGTTTAATCCGTATAACAGCAATATGGCAAGCTTTTGATCTGCACGCTGCTTCAGGCAAACTAATTTTATTCAAATGTGCGCATGGATGCTGGAACAATGAAAGAGCTAAGAAGTCAAGCGTACGCGTGAGAGTAGTACAATCCAAAAAAGCGTATCTAAAACTATGTAATGCAAAGTAGCGTGTGTCAAACTATCTCGTATCTTCACATTGGCAAATTTCTTAGCAACTGTGTCAACTCTCAAAACTTTTCTTCTCTGGATATCTCACTCATAGGAACGATAATTAATCAGGCATCCCTCTTTCCAAAGCTACTGAACAATCAACACAAGATAACCCAAACGTATTCTCACAATTACTGTGTTTACACGGTACTTAGCAATTATGGCTTTTTCGACTGTGGTCATACGAAAATGGGGCTAGCATTGGTCACAACCTCGCATCCACTTGCACATCGGCCGCAATCCTTTGTGGCTTTCGAGTTCTGGACCACCTCGCAAGCAGGGCCGATAAGATGTGAGTCGGAAGGATTTTTTCCAGGCGGCACTAGTAGATTTTTCCAAAAATTTTTCTAAGGGGGGCCAAAAGTGGTGAAATTTGTTCTTTCCCGCTCGAAACTAAGAAACCAACATATGTTCTAAAATTTTCAAAATCCAGGGAGGCCTTGGCCCGTCTTGCACCCCCTTCCGACACCCACTGCCGATAAAGGCCAAAATGAAGCCACAAACTGCAGGATGACTCAGCAAGAAAAAAGCCAGAATCGAAGCAAATCCACAATTTAGCCACATGAAATGCGCCACGTAAACACAGTGATAGGAACCAAATCACCTAGAAGTGTTACATGCACAAGTAACGTTTCTCATGCAGCAAAGATTAGCCTTCGTTTAGCCCAGGGCTGGGGAACCTATTTAATATCACAGGTCGCATGAATTGTGCATTATCGCTGGCGGGCCGCAAAATCATATAATTTTATCCTAAAATTCTAGTTTCATCCAACTATGAGGAAGAGTGGCTTCTCTTGACTGTATCTAAGCACCTGCTTATCTTGGAGCTTCGTTTTGACGCGATGTTGTACTCTAATTTAGGTAATGAAAATTCTGATGCGGGTCATATCAAATGTTCACGCGGGCCGCATTTGGCCTGCGGGCGGCAGGCTCCCACCCCTGGTTTAGTCCTTAGCAATAAAAGGTGACACA
>Ga0210059_1011461_pt1 | contig 13555 bp, 8 predicted proteins | sample Ectturendosymbi2_FD_188042 | JGI IMG/M metagenome (GOLD analysis project Ga0210059, IMG submission 188042) | Ecteinascidia turbinata endosymbiont from Florida, USA - Sample 2 (SPAdes) (version 2) | ecosystem: Host-associated > Tunicates > Ascidians > Unclassified | place: Key West, Florida...
TCTGTATTTTTTGGCATCTAATTTCGTGCTGAGCTGAACTTTTGTCCAAAAATTGTTGCTGGCAGGCAGGAATGTCTTGCTAAAAAAAGAGGTGTGGGAACGCCGTTCCCGCCAAACATAAAGGAACATTGATTCGCCCATGAGAATTTCCACACTGGATCTTCCTGTTTCACTTTCCTGCTACGGTGCTATACACGAGATAAGTTGTCATTTATTCATTTATGCTGCTCCAGGCGCTACACGTAGAAATTGAAATGAAAAATCTAAATTTTCAAGTAACGTTACCAGTGTAAAAAGCTGTGGGAACGTCGTTCCCACGCGTTCCCACCCCACTACACACCTGCTGGCAGGTCTGATGCTAATCAGTAGTCATCTTTGGCATAGTGTACAGCTAATCTAGAGCGCTTCATTTTAAGCCTACCTGACATGTAGGTTACGTTTTAGATTTGCTGTTTTGGAATTTACGCTGTCACTGAGCGCTCTAATCTAACCTCTAGTTAACTGCATTGTAAGTTCGTTGCAGCGTAATTTTAATGCCTTCGCTTAACTACAGTAATAACATGAGCTGCACTCATTCATAAAAGCTTGTAGGAAACAATGGTATGATGTGCAGCTTATTCAACTTTTTTCCGCAGTCTGCTCAGTCCCGTTGCCACAGGGGGGGATTTAGTGGACTTAACCCTCCAAACCAAGCTCCAAGCCCCCCAAATTGAAACGTGAAACACTATAAATTAGTGGAGTTTTTGTCATTTTTTAGAATATCAAGCCCTCCCGCACTAACGCAAAGCTCCCCCATTGAAAACTCTCCAGCGACGGTTCTGAGTCTGCTGCTGATTCATCTTTTGTCCACAAGAAGCCCAATCATACCCCAATGAAACAATAATTTAAATACTTACGTTCGCAGTGGCATGGCCAGCCAAAAATTTTGGGTGGGTCAAAATGTTTGACTTTAGGCGAGCAGCAGTATTTTGTTTGAGATACTTCCTCCTAAACCACGAAATGACTAGATATTCTAAAAAATGTGGAAGGGCTGTGGCTTCCTGCTCCCCCTGGCTACGCCTCTGTACGTACGGTTTATATAACGTATATGTAATGTAAATACTTCGTGTAAACACTTACGTACTTATATGACATTTGGACCATTTTTTTAATATAAAAAACGTGTTTATCAGAACTATCATTTATAATCAAATAAACACATTCGTACTGCCCAAATTGATCAAAATATGCTTTGCATTTAATATTTTGTCCTTATCCCTGTGCAAGAAATGGTTTATTTAAAGGTTGTACAAAAAATCACCTCAATGGACGCTTCTGTGGCGGAAACCATCGATCAAGAAACATATCTGAAAAAATTTAAGGGGGCTTCAGCCCCCTTAGCCCCCCTGGATCCGCCTAAGCCCCAAACAACCTAGCGCCGGTCCTGGCCAAGCATATCCATCACACTGAACTGAGGACCACGGTGTTATCGATTTCTTTAAACAAAGTTCTTCAAAATTACTACCATGTGTTTGCTTTATCAGGTCTGGGGGTGACGACTATGTGTCGAGAGTAATAAAGTGGTGATGGAACAAAAACGTTTGACAAACACTGTGACAGACTGTGAGCTGTTGGATACTTTGGTGGCAAACATTTTGTATCAATTGATGCAGATAATTGTATACTTTCCCTCTTCCTCATGGATATAATTGTCTGTGCTCCTGAGGGCTACCTGTAGTAGGCTAACGGTTTCCAATGGGCTTTGCAGAAAGGCTTAGAGCAGTGGTGTAGCCAGACATTTTGATTGGGGAGATCAAAACCACGGATACCTCGCTTTGTACATTAATTTAAAGAAATATTCAAAAAGTGACGTCATTTTGCTACAATGGCCCGGGTGTCCCCCTTGGCTACATCCCTGTCTTACAGTGCACCTTGTTGTTCCATACAGTGTTTTATAGCAAAGGCAGAATTTTGAAGCTTAGTAAAATTTCGTTATTTAATTTGTCACCGTTACGTTTCAGTTGTCAAAGTTTTTGTAGCAGTAAATCATTTCGTCACTTCTGAAATCCTTTCACTGCAGCACAGTGATCTCTAATAGGGTCAATTATACTATTTCTGAAATATGTGGGCCTTAGTAGGCAAATTTTTAGCGTGCATTTGGTGCGGATCCTGTGTTTACCTGTTTCCAACTGGACTGCCAGTATGCCCAGCTTGTTTGTTGAAGCTGAAGATATAGATGTTAGTTAAATTAGCCAGAATAGTTCACCGTGAGCTTTGCTTGGAAATACGTGTCTGTTGCGCTTATTTCATACGCTTAGCTGAGGGTGTTGCGAAAATACTTTGTTGTGGAAAACTTGCCTTCGTGCTGCATACAATCAGCCTGTAGCACAGAACAGGAGTGCAAAATTTTCTGTAAATTTTAGTAACGCGCAGAAAATTTTAATAGCGCACACCAGAGCTTTGTATGGACTGGATTTTAGATCTTTTGGATCCGGAGCCCGGCTGCTTCCAGCATGATCAGGAGTAAGGTTTTATATCCTGTAGCCTGATCTGGATTGGATTTAGATTTTTTGTTTACGGAAAAAACGTTATTGGTTGTTTGCTTGAATTATATTCACCTGGACTCAAACAGGAGTCGGATTGCCTAAATCTAGTTGGTACGGCCTCCGGATTGGATTCGGATTACAAATTTGCAAAGTGGGATTGGAACCAGACTCAAAAAAATCAGAGTCCGAACACCTCTATCGCACACATATAACCCATACAGTCATACACATTAATTAAACACAACTCTGATTTTCTTAAAAACGCTCTTTAATAAGCCTATTATCGAGCCATTACAATTCGATAAAGATGAAGCTTTAAGATGTTTAAACCAATCTATGACAGTTCCACCCTGACCTCGACCATAAACTATAGGCCATCACTAAAGTCCTTGTCTGCCCTCCCAAATGCAAAATGTGGCACACCTAAACAGGATAAATTATCAAGTTGTTGCATTGCCAACCAGGTCTCTTGAAGAAAAATAATCTGGCAATCATTTAAGAATTTTTGCACATCAGGCATGGAAGATTTGAAACCCCGGCAGTTGTAAGTGACCAAACTGAGATTATTTAATATCCCTTCCACTTTTGATCATTATCTGAACTGGTTGGTGGCACCAAACATCTGTTTGTATGCCAAGAACGTGGCTTGAAACGTGTCATTGATGGACATTTGTGACATTCCAATGAAATACAAGTTCTTGTGACCACTCCCAGCAGTTAAGCACCTCGCTTATGTCACCTTCATCAAGACGTTTTGCTGAAATTTTGAAAGGCGCATATGCGTCATATCTGATTCTCAATGCTTGGAACCGCACACTTCTTGCATTCTGGAACTTGTCCCAAAACCATTTTTTGAGATAGACAATTCTAGTATCTGGTTTCAATCTCGAGACAAAAATTTCCACTGTCTTGAACTTAGCATCAGGCGAATTGTTAGATTTGACACCACGTTTTCTTTCTAACTACAGTTGTCCATTCATCCAGTTGATCACCCTGTTCAGTTTTGTCTACCCTGGAGTCGTTAATGGGCTGGTTATCTCATTGAAAATTTTCGAATTTGAGGCTATCAAAATAAATACAAGCTTTCATTGAACTGTACATACACAATAATGAAAACCTTACTGGGCTGGACAAAAGCTGCGACTGGGCCACATGCAACCCGAGGGGCACAGCATTGGACATAGCTGGATTAAGGTGTAGGTTTGTGTTTCTGTTTAGGGTTTGCATTTAGTTTAGGTTTTAGGTGTGGATTTAGGTTTTGGGTTTATGTTTTGGGTCTAGGTTTTAGGTTTAGGTGGATTTAGGTTTTGGGTTTATGTTTTGGGTCTAGGTTTTAGGTTTAGTTTTTGCCATTAGCTTTTGCCATTAGCTTTTGGATTTGGGGTTTAAGTCTGAGGTTTTAGGTCATATGATAAAGCTTATGCACTAACCCAAGCGTATCATCCTTGTCACTTGACCAATTCAACCAATTGGTTGTTCTTAATGCAAAATATTTCCAGCAGTGCTTTTGCCCCTGATGTCAAATAGATACTGCCTTGTTATATTTTGGAAATGCCAAAACGCTGTAACAGAACACATGGTTTCACATGGGCGGATCAGCATTAGATCGGGCTGTTGATTTTCAAAAATTTTGCCAATCAGGTCTGGATCAGATTCAATTCTTCGGAACTGGACTGGACTGAGTTGATTCGGATTGAGAAATTTAACAGTCCGCCCATCTCAGGTCCTGACCCTGATACGTTCTCGTCTCTGCCACTGGTCTATTCCAGAGGTGGCCGGAGTCACTTTTTCAGACTCCGACTCTGCTTCTATTCCAAAATTTTTTATTTTCTGTCTGTGCGTGAAGAACCGGATCAGCTGATTGTGGCGTGAATGTCGCTTGACATCGAAACTACTGAGCTAGGTGTGGCGTTTGGTGGAGTGCTGCCGTATTCTTTCGTGTTGAACTTCAACGTAAAGTGGCTTATCTGATAAAATTGAAGAATTTGGCAGAAACCGGGGATAAGGGGCCGAGGAAAATGAGAGTCTGCAGTTTGAAAAATTCCACAAAGTTAAAAAGTACAACAAAAACTCTGGCGGAACAAATTTTGAAACTTTTTGCGAAAAACGAAGTTGCAACAATAGCCACCCACGGCACGAGTACTGTATGCACAAATCAGAGCATCATAATGATCTTCCGCATCGAAACCATCAAACAGGGCAAGAACAGTTACTAGTACAACAGAACACAACATGCAAATAATAAAAGCAAGCAATTGAATATAGAATTGACATGCGTACAAGGCAGGATTTATTTTGCCTTCAGAAATGGCTATGTGACAAGGATGATACACTTGGATCAGGGTTCCCACGCGGTATTGAATTTCAAAATTGGTTTTGAAAACCTTGAAAAAAGTATTGAATTAGGCAAAATGTATGTCATGTACAATTAAAAAGGAAGTAACTTCGGATAGGGATACGCTTGGCCTGACGCAATTCGAATAAAAGGGTCAGTTCTTCATTGTAGCCAAGGGGTTATGTGTTATGGCTGTATAACACTGTGTCAATGGTTTTCGGTTAGACTCTTGCCTTGCCGACTTTCGTTTTGTTTTTCTTCGTTTATCAGGCTTAAGTGTTACGTTCAAGGGTTAGTGTTGGGTTAGGGTTAGATTAGCTTAGCGTTACCTTAGCATTGGCTTAGCATTACCGTAGCATTAACTTATCATTACCTTAGCATTAGGTAATAGGTTAGGTTAGGGTTAGGTTTTATCTTTTATGCTTAATTCATTTTTACCAAGCCTAGCTACTGCACTCTTATCATGTGTTACTGTTAATTATGTCACAGGTGGCATAAGAATAAGTTCTCAAATTTTAAGATCCACAAGTGTATCTGTAGCCATGGCCTATTGAAAAAGTATGGCAATTTAAATGGAAAAGAAACCTCAAGCATCTGGGCAGAATTTTACTGAAGGCAAAAGGATTTCATTTTATTTTTATGCAGCATTATGCAATAATACGTGAAATTGAGTTTCATGATTAAGAATTTTGAAAAATGAAGACAAGTAATGCTATTAAACTTCTTAAATTTGGTATTGAAAAGGTATTGAAAAAGTATGGAAAATGGTATTCAAAAATGTATGGGAACCCTGTTGAATGAGCACATCATCCTTATCAGATGATGTAAAACTTTAAACCCCAAAGCTAAACCCTGAACCTAAACTGTAAACCTAAACCAAAAAAGTACACAATCAACTCTAAACTGAAAAAGCAATAGAAACTTTTAAAAAAAGTACATGAAAAGCATTTTTATATAGGAAAGCAAAAACAGCATTGGTAAGCACTGAACCAACAAGCACTCACACAGCAGCCATAGACGCATCCCCTCAACTACATACGCCATGTCATTTGCCACGAAATAAGTGTTACATTTGTAAAATGTGGATGTGGTTCTGAATGGCATAATATGTCCAGCAGAGCTTTTGCCGTTGATAACAAAATAAACACTACCTACAATTAAAGAAATGGGTAAATACATACAGTACATGTATTGTATTTGGCTATAGTCTTGATCTGCAAAATTGCTGACATGCCTTAGTTAACATTAGGTTAGGAACTTGACATTAAGATTTAGGCAAGGTTCATTTCGCCATCAGAAATTGTCATGCGACAAGGATGATATGTTTGGAAAAGCACATCATCTTTGTCAGATGATGTAAACCTCAAACCTAAGCCTATGAAGTAAAACCTAAAAGCTAAACCATCAACCTAAGCTGTAAACACATCTAAACCCAAACTGTAAACATAAAGCTTGAAGCTAAACTGTGAACTTAAACTGACTGAACAGTTTTAGAAACTTTTTTAAAAAGTAATAAAAAGTATTCCCATACAAGAAAGCAAAAGTAGCAATAGTGAGCGCTGAACCAACGAGCACTTGCACAGCGGTCATAGACACATCCAGGTGTGACTATGTGCGCTGTGTTATTATTGCCACGAAATAAGCGTTATATGAGGAGAAAAGTTAATGCGGTTCCAAACGAGTTAGAAAAGTGTGACCACAAACCTATGGCACATGTGCCGGAGGTGGCATGCACAGCCCTCTCTGTGGGCACATGCATCGTTGCTCCAGTGCAGAGTTCATTAGCAGATAGGTAGAGGTATGCGGGGCCAGGTTGCTCCCAAGACTAGGACAACCACCTGAAAAGACACTGTTTTGTGCAGTTGTTTGTAACATCAAGTCATTCAGTTCCGCTGCATTATACATCTAGAAGCTCCTTAGTCCTTGTGCTAAAGAAAGCAGCAAATAATTTGACAAAGTCCTCAGAGTTGTCACGAAAATAGAAAATTTATATCATGCCTCGTTCTCTTAACTGTCGACAGTTTCAAGCACTTCTTGAGGGCTTAGGCACAGTGTGAGTGTAAATGTTTACAAATGTACAATAATGTCCGGTGTATGAGCAAAGGACGAGTCCTGGGTAGATTTATAGCCTGCTTAGATGAAATTAGGTTGTTTATGAATGAAAAAGGCAGGAATGTCCCTGGGTTGCTGATGTAGCCTGTCTTGCCAACCTCTCATGTTTTTTAAAGATTTTACACTACACTTTAATGCACTAAGCCAGGGTCTCCAAACTACAACCCACGAGCCAAATCCGGCTCGTGAAGCTGTTTTGTCACTAATGAAAAAATTTACTATATTTGCGAAAAACTTGCTGATTTGGCGAAATGGAATATTATAGCCCGAAACAGCCACATTACGTAAGATGTCCTGTCCTCGAACTGTTGTGTAACAGCTTATGTGGTCTCCAGATAAAAACGTTTGGAGACCCCTGCACTAAACAAACAACTACAAGGTGTTTATTTGGAAAAACAACAGAAAGGATGTTTTGTGATATCAAAACTAAGAGAAAATTTACAGTAGGTTTTGGAAAGATACCTTAGAATTCGACAGCTAAAATATTTTCCAAATCTAAAAAAGCATTTAAAAAATTCTACAACATTTACAGGCAATCTTATAAGTCATCCAGAACTCTAGGAAGAATTTTCTAACATTATAGCAACTGCAAATGTGAATTTAGCAAAATATTTTTACACTTTTGTAAAATGGAGATCTGGAAAAGTAAGTAAACATTCATTGACTACTTTTCTAGAAAAAGCCAAATTTGAAGAACTTGATTTTTCTTGCTTACACTGATAAGAAAATCTAGAAATGGAGCTATTAGAATTTTAAGAAAAATGTATCTGGATAACAAATTTACGACTTAAGTGGAACACTTTCGAAGATTGAAGGAATGTGTGGTGTTTATATAATGCTGCCACATATAACATTGAATTTTTAGCAGCAAGATTAGAGTGAACCTAGTTGAGTAGGGAAACTCTATTGTTCTTATGTTATGCTGAGGGTCATAGGTTCGACTCCCTCTTCACATGGCTGAGGGCGACGCAGCAACAAATAACAGGACACTATTTCTGAAAATGCAATTCTTGAAGTTTTGAATTCTTCGCCAAATGATTTTAAGTCAATGAAAGCACTTGGTATTGCTTTCCTTACTTTATTTGGATCATCTTATGCGTGTGAGCAGCTGTTTAAGCTGTATTATATCATATCTGACACCAAAAACAGACTGGTCTGAGTTCTGCATGTATTTTTCTTAAACGTACAAAATATTGTATGAGTCAAGGTTAGGTAAACTGTCACAAAAATCACATTAATTGTTCAAAAGCATGCTGAATGGAAACTCTTACCTTTCAATAAAGAACTGTTTGTATCTTGGAAGCTCTGTTATTGTGCGTATTTTTTAAGACAAAAGATAAGTTTTTTTTTCTAACCCAGAACATAGTTGTACTATTCAGGTTAAAATGCAGTGTTGGCACTTTGGAATATATAAGTGAGTTAAGGGTTGCCATTTAGGCACTCGGTCTATAAAAGGTTTGCCATCACTGGGTTAGAATGATACAATACATCGAGCAGGGCTTTTGCTGTTGACAGCAAAAGAAATGGCAGTGGCTACAGAACCACCTGTGGATGTTTACATTTGAAACCTTATTTGACCATCTTTTGTAATGTGACAGTAATACACGAGGAGAATGCAGTAGGCTTGGTAGAAACATAGTAAAGGCAAAAGGTAAACCTAAGCTAGGCTAACGCTAAGCTGATGCTGACCTAATGTTAAGCCCTAAACCTAACCCCTAAAGCAAAAGTGTTGAAAAAGGTAGTGGCTACAGAACCACCCGTGGATGTTTACATTTGACACCTTATTCGACCATCTCTTGCCATGTGATAGTAATGCAGGATGGGAATGCAGTAGGCTTGGTACAAACATAGTAAACACAAAAGGTAAACCTAACCTTAACCCTAGCCGTGCCCTAACGCTAAGGTAACGCCAACCTAACACTAACCAAATGGCAACCCCTGAAGTAAAATTTTGGAAAGTTTTTAAAAAATAAACTGGTCCCACGAATTGAAACGTGCAAGCAGTCACTATCGTGAAAACACAAGGCACCAAGATCAGAGGCGATCCCACAGCCACAACCATTGGCATGGTAGTCTTGAAACCTAATCGGTAGGCTACCAGGTTAACGCCGACTGCTTTATTCGAATTACGTCATGCAAGGCGGTATGGTGGAATAAGTTTTTAAATAAAAAGATCCATGGATGGTTCTGTAGCTACTTCCTTTAAAAAAAGTAAAGAAAAACTGGCCCCACGAATTTAAATGTGTAAGCAGTCACTTCTATGAAAATGAAAGGTGCCAAGGTGAGAGGCAAACCTAAAACCATCGGCACAGCAGACATGAGACACATCCGTTACGCTACTGGGATGATGCTGGCTGAGTGACAAACTGATCGCTTTATTCAAACCATGTCATGTGAGGTGGTACAGTGGAATAAGTTTTGAAATAAGAAGATCCATGGCCAGTTCCGTAGCCACTTCCAAAATTAACATCACCTAAGATTTACAAATGTCATGTCGGTGATATCAGGGACCTGACATTGACAGGTTCTCATGCAGTATTGAAAAAGTATTGAATTTCAAAATTGGTTTTCAAGACCTTGAAAAAGTATTGAATTTTGCCAAAATGTACATTAGGTGTTGAAAAAGTGTGGAAATTCTAAATGGAAAAGAAATCTCCAGTATCTGAGCAGAATTTTACTGAAGGCAAAGCACTTCATTATGCAGTGTTATGCAATGTGTAAAATTGAGTTTCATGACTAGGAATTTTGAAAAATGAAGAGAAGTAATGGTATTGAACTTCTTAAATTTAGTATTGAAAAGGTATTGAAAAAGTATGGAAAATGATAGTTTTAAATGTGTGGGAACCCTGCATTGAGAATTTTTTTCATAGCCACGTGTTCACTGACTAACACAGCTGTGATATGGACCAGTCATGTCTGAGTCAAAATAATTTTTTGGTACAAAAATGGTGAAAAAAGGTAAGTAGCAATTTATTTAGCTTAGGAATCATCAGAAAGCCATGCAGCTACTATTAATTACAAGGTGGACAGCAGAATCATATACATCAACATAAACCAGAAGCAATTGAATAGTGAATAGTAAAGACATGATTAAATTCCAGATGATACATAGAAACACGGTAACATTGTGGACCCAGAAGATGGTGGGATAACAGGGTGATAGTCATTTAAATCAGTTAGGCATAAAAAGATCAAGATGGGATGGTGTTGCTATGCAGTTTATGGTTTTCCAAAAGCATTGTGCAGTATTTATCAGCAGATAGTACAAATATGTGTTCTTAGGAAATGCCAAGTCAAATCATGTTTGTGCTGCAAACACACAATAATAAAATGCATTTCAATTGACGGGACTGTCTAAAGCAGCTATGTCCAACCCGCAGCCTGTGCTGCAGTGCGCAGCCCAGTTTAGGTTTTCACTATATATGTAGCATACATACTGACAACCGGTCCTTATTTTGATAATCTTAAATTTAACATTTTTGATGCATGTGGCTGTCAATGCCACTATCACGTATGTACTGAGTGCTGGGAGATTGAATATGTCCACTGACACCTTGGTGCAAAACTTTTTATAGTTTTCTGATTTCTGCTTGTTGTTCCACAGGCGCCAACCATGCTTATGAAATCACGCTTACAGAGTTGTTAAAGGTGCCAAACAGTTGTTACCATTGCAGTTTGGATTTGAATGCTGTCAGTACATTAGCTTAGAATAAATTCAGTTTGCTAAGATCAAAGTAAGACATACAATGTCACTGTGCAGCCTCATTGATATGTAATTCAATGTGTGACCCTGGTTAAGATAGTGACATAATTTTTGGCTCAGTAAACAATTTCAGTTGGATGCAGCTGACCCAAAGCAAAGTTACTGTCTTTTGTATCAAGCCCCCTGACAATATGTTGTATAAGCAAATGTATTTGTTGATTAATTTCTTGATCAAACTTTCCCTGTTGCAAAGCCCACAGGGCTGGTGCCTTAAAATTTATTGATGCCCTCCCTGGGAAGGCATTGATGATCCCCCAGTTAAGAACCACTTGTGTAAACTGAGTGATTGCTTTCCGTCTTGGTTTCTTAATGACTTACTGTCCAAATTGTTGCAGCAGTCGTGTATTTGTTATTAGTGGTTTCATATTAATTATCTGGCAGGATCATAGCATGTCGCATCAGTAGCACATCTAGTCTAGAAAAAGAAAGTCTGTTATGGAAGAGTAGCTTTTGATATGACTTCAAATTAAAGCAGGTTATCTACAAATTTGGTAATGTAAGACACAATAAAATGTGACTAGTAGCATCTACCTTAAACTTCACTAGTATGAACTAGCTGTTTAAACAGTGGTCCAGGCTAGTCGCATCATCAAAGCTCACAAGAAAGAAGGATGAACAGGTTACCTTGGCTAACAGCAGCTTTCGTTTAGCATTTGTTATTAGTCACAGTGCAATCATAATATCACTATTGCTTTTTGCTTGAACAATTTAGCTGGCGATGATATAGTTGGTAATATAAAAGCATGTATCTTGTTGAACACCAAGCAAACATCAACCACACAGCAACAAACAACCCACACACACACACATACAATTACAAAAGTGATGTTGACAATCCCTTGTACAACTGCATCAGTGGAGTGCTGTCTGTTGGGACTGAGGTTGTTCAAAACACATCCTATGCGAAAAAAACAATTGGAGTGCAGTTGCACTGATTTTTCTGTATCATGATATAAAAGTAAGCTACAAGGAAATAAAAGATTACTTTTTATGCACCAAACAACACCAACTGTTCATTGCAATCATGGCAAGGAAGTGATCAGGTTGTTTTGTAATAAGATTATGGATTGTTCTGAGGGAAATGCTGTCGTCTGTGCCAAATAAATCTGAAAACTTAGATACTTAGTTGTGGTGTATTTAATAGGCCCACCTGCTAATAAGCCTAAAATGGTCCGGTCTGGAATTACTCCATTTATTCCTGTAATAAAAAAATGCTCTTTAAACCTAAAACCCCACTAAATAAGCTTAATTTTTTAACACATTTGCTTAAAATTGAATGAAAAAGCATTGCAACTCACACTTCATCTTGCTTGTGACATTTTCACACTTTGTTGCGCTGTTGACCTAGCATCAATTCAACTGTTTCATCAAAGATCATTTATTTGTGCTGTAATCGATTAGGCAAGATGCTGGTGCTCTGTAGAATGAACTTCAAAATGTCGATGTGACATGTAGATGCAGCATCGTCTAAAGGTGGCTTCACACAGAACCTGGTTACGGCTTACGATCTGGCTTGTGGCCAACTGCAGTCTTCACACAGGCTCCCTTCGCCGTATCTGGGTGAATTTTCTCAGTTTCGACCAGCTTCCGGGTTACTTAAAATTGTTTTAAGTAAGCCGCATTGCCGTGGTTGTCGGTGATGGTGTTCTTGCTGCATGTGGGAAAACTGAAAGACTGATGTTGGCCATAAACTGGTTCATAAGCCATAACTGGATTCTGTGTGAAGCTGCCTTCAGAAACGTAAGATTTTAAAAAATTACCTAGCACTGCCAAAATGCATTCAACGTGCTGCCACCGAACAACTCAACATCTGTCTTCATAAAATGCATGAATTTGAAAAATTGAACGGTCTTGTTGGATAGTTTTTTGCCACCAAAAACAAATGAGGCAACTTTTGATGTTTTTGCATGGAAATGAATGTTGTTTTACCATAATCAACAAAGAAAATTGCTTGTTGCCTGTAACTGTTGTGTACAGTGTTAACAGATCTAGCAACTTTTAGCGATAGTACGGTTAGCCACACTCATTTAGCATTAATGCTAAATATCTACAGCACGAAGAGGCCTGTCATGGTAGCAAAACAGACACCCTGGATTCACCCCTGTGTGACATAATGAAATATTTTCCATATACTGTGTTTTGTGTGCACAGCTGTAATAAACATGTGGAGCTAAAAATTTAGCAATAAGGAATTAAGACTACTTTTAAAAGGTCAACTACACCTGTTTTTTTAAGGTGTTTTAGGAACCTGATTCGGATCTCTAGAATTTAAAATTGGGTCCCTAGAATCAAATAAAGTTATCAAGGGAAATATCTGAAGGGTTACTGCAATCAATGTTGTGAAATGGTAATAATGGATGCTTTGTTACACCTAATACAAAAGATACATTGTATGTATGTATTAATCCGATCCGTGGGATCGATAATATGTGATTCCTTTTCTAGTCGCAAGGTGAGAACTGAAATAAACTGGTCTATTTTTTATGTAAGCCTATTGTAGTCTCAGAGGTTTCAAGCAATGTTGAACACGAAACCACGCTGTACTCTCATCGTAGGCCATTTGATTAACAAGGTAATTAACCAATGCACAAGGTAACACTGCATAACTGAGGGAAAATGAATCTTACAGAAAGAACGAGGATTCGGAAGGCAATAGCTACACATTGATACAGGGGCAAGTGGTAGGCAGTGATGGTGATCAGTACGTTAAAAGCAGCTACTAGAAAAAGAACATGTAAAGTTAGATCAAACTCGCACACGGGCCAATATGCTGGCAGCATTTCCCCTGACCACAGCCAGGGACAGACGCTGGTGGAGCCA
>Ga0210059_1011463_pt1 | contig 13554 bp, 7 predicted proteins | sample Ectturendosymbi2_FD_188042 | JGI IMG/M metagenome (GOLD analysis project Ga0210059, IMG submission 188042) | Ecteinascidia turbinata endosymbiont from Florida, USA - Sample 2 (SPAdes) (version 2) | ecosystem: Host-associated > Tunicates > Ascidians > Unclassified | place: Key West, Florida...
CCACCTTGGCCCACTTTGCCTGGCCCTGGGCGCCAACTGTTAGGTGGTAGTATTTCGCTGAAGTTTTTACTGGAAACTAGGCTACAATCCGAGTCTTTTGATACTTTGGATGACCTGCTGGGGTTTCGGGTTCAAAATTGTGATGTAAGTTAGTAAAAATATTTGACTAATTAGCTAATTACTTAATTAATTTATTTATTTTAGATCATAACTTTTGAACCAGAAACGCTAGAAAGTTGATCAAAGGCTCAAAAGACTCTGACTCGAGCCTAGTTTCCAATGAAAACTTCAGCGAAACACTTTGGCCTAGTGGTTGGGCCCTAGGCCAGGCAACATGAGTCAAAATGACCCTAAAACTACTTCACTTATGACGTCACTCACAAAAAATCTGCAACCCCCAACCAAAAAAATTTGTTTCAAGTGTAATCTACTAGACTGGCTGATCTGTTTGCCCTTGAACAGCTCTCTAGCGCAATCGGCGGAGGAGCTAGGGCGTTGGTAAGGCAACCGAAAACTGCTGTTTTTTAGGCCGAAATCGAAGTACGAATATATCGTAGACTGGCTCTCAAAGTGTTAATGTGCGTAACCTTGCTTAAAATGTTTTCATCTTAAATTCTAGTTTTTTTCAGTCATAGACCAAAATTTTTTTGAAATGGCCAAAAAAAATTAAGTCAATTCTGTCAGAATCATGGAAGAGATAGGCTAATGAACACTGACACAGCAAGTTTTGACAACTGTGAAACAAATGACTGAAATGTCTTGGTGACCAAAATACCTCAGCAAAAATGACCAAAATGTCTCAGTGAAAAAAAAGCTTACATCATCAAGAAAATACTACAGCAAATGACAATTTTATAGTTCCTGTGTTTCAATAACATTTTATAGTGCTCATAAAAGTATGAAGCTCCACCCATCATAGGACTGTCACCAATGCTAATATACATATACTCTACATCAGGGTTTTTTAAGGTGTTTTAGGGATCCAATTCGGGTTCCTAGAATCAGAAAATTATCATCGGGTCCCTAAAATCAGAGAAAATCGGGTCCCTAGAATCAGAGAAATCAGGTCCCTACAGATCCATACCAGGTACCTAACATTTTCCTTAAAAAACCCTGCTCTACATCATGATTGCCAGAAAAAGATGATGCATGTTTGCTGGGTAAGACCACTGAAACAAACAAGAATGGCCAAGGTTAATCAGACAGCTAATATCACAAATTGCAAAAAATTTTCACTAAAATTTAAAAGTTTTTGAGTGGTCATATCATTTGGTGTCAACACCAAACTGGGCAACCTGCAACGTTTATCTTGAAAAACATGTTTTGCAATTTGAAAATTCCAAACTCTATTGTTGCAAAATAGTCATGTCTTCATTGCTTCCACTTAACACCTTTATGTGGATAATGGTGTTTTTAGATGTCTATAGATTTAATTGAACATTTGTTTTTGAAAGGTAAAGTAGAGTAAGGCTTTGCAGCATGAACATGTGGATTGCTACAGGGTCCCATTTTTCACTGCAGTAGTAGAGTCCTATTGGGTGACACATACTTCAGATATTAGTCCCACACATTGCCCCATGTAATGGGAGTAACTTTTGATCCATGTTTAATGGGTCTCCAAACATTTCCAGAACTTTGATGGTGGTGACATATCCATTGGAATGATATGTTATGATGAAGGTCCTGACATAATTCCTTTGTTAGTCTAGCAAAAGTGTGTAAGAACCTTAGGATAACTGGATAGCCTAGAAATACCTGCAACCCCAGTTATCCTAAGGTTCTTAGGTAGGTAAACAACAACTTGAATTGCTGAATGAACATGCACAACAATGGCCACTGAAAAACAGGAAGGTGTGGTTATGGCAGCGTGGATACCAGCGCTATGGAGCTAGAACCCAAGCAATTTTGGATGGCTGGAGCCAGAGCCGGAGATGGTGAGCCGGAGCCTGAAATTTGGGTTCCTGTTTAAGCACATTACACAAATAGTACAATGTTTGTTTTCTGTTTTTTGGATCAAATTGTTCAGGAGCGGGAGCCATAAAGTTCAAGATGTTGGAGTCAGAGTCTGAAATTTGAGTACCGGCTCCACAGCCCTGGTGGATACTACAGCAGTTAGGCCATTAGAAATAAATAGTATTAGCAACATAACTGTAGTGATGATTAATATCCCTACTATCATATTAGCAAGCTTAGCAATCTTGTAGTACTCAAATTGAATCTTTTTTTATGCTGTAACACCAGTGAAATTAAGTATCACACAAGTTTTTCCTCTCCTGTAGGTTTTCCTGCAAGACTACAGTGCACATAGCATGTAACTTTTAAAATACAACTATCAGGGTTACCAGGTAATACAGGAAAGTCTCGTACAGTATTGGTATGAAATTCGGAGATTTCAGGACAAAAAATAACAGAAATGTTTTACTACTTGTCCAGAACTAGTACCACTGGGCATAGTGGGCTGTGGTGTACAGCATATCAGCAATTTGTATGCAGCAATGCTGCCTTGAAAATATGCGTGTGTAGAAAATTGTTTAAGTTGCAGCAGAGGCATTGCCTTCAGCTAAAGCAAGTGATGAAAAATAGAAAATAAGACTCACTAACAGCAGCACGGCCCTTTATGTTTTAGCAAACTCAAACAAATTGATCGTCAGTGGTGTTAGAACACATCATAAGGAAAATGGATACAATATACCCTAAAAGAAGAAACTAGTTCTCAGTAGAAATTAGAATAAATGAAAACACAATGAGCTAAAGAACTGATCAATGTAAACAAAGATTGTCACTGTGTCACATAAGATTGTTGAAAGATCATGGAAATCATCTGGTAGAGATAAACAAGGATTTGGATTTAAATCCTGCAGTGATACAAGTTTGTTCTCTTATGCATCATGCCATCAAATTTACAGAATTAGTGTGACTTTCACTGATCCAGTCCCATATTATTGTACATAAAGCAAAACCTACTACATGTAATATACTGTCAAGGCGAACAAACGTGCATTTGAGCAATGCTGAAACTGTACTTTAAACTGTACTTTATGCCTTGAAATTAGCATATGTGGTCTCATTGAAAATCCTGCTTTTTTAATATATATCTCAGAAATTCAAGTGCAGTAAAACATATCAAAACACTGTAGCTTCATCATAGGCCATGCGTTAGTTAAGATAGCTAAAAAATACGTGAAATAACACTGCACAAGTGAACAACAAAACAAAAAAAATGTAAATATTTGGAAAGCAATGACTATGCATCTGTTTTTTTCGGTCATAGGCCGAAATGATTTTGAAACGACCGAAAACATTAAGTCATTTTGGTCAGAATGTCTTAAAATATAGGATACAAAACACTGTTACGTGAGTTTCAATACAATTGTGGGACAAATGACTGATATGTTTGTGACTGAAATGTCTCAGCGAAAAAAAACAGCTATGCATTGAAACAAAGGTAAGTGACGGGCAGTAATACTGCTTACGACATTGGGAATAGCTAAAATGAGATCAAACTTGCACACCGACCAATATGCTGGCAGTGTTTCCTCTGACCACAGCCAGGGACAGGTGCTGATGGAAACACTGTCACTCCCTGCAAGGTCATCGGGCATACCAACAAGTTTCTTGCAAGGCAGTTTAAAAAAAGGACGGTGGACTTGCCATACACACCAGTGGTTTCAATCTCCACTGGTTTCAGGCAGTAATTGTTAAGGTCTTTGTTGCTTCCTTGAATTCTTGGTTGCTACTAAAGAATGTCTGAATCAACTAAGAAGCTTTTAGTAGCACTGTTAGAAAATTCATGAGAAACCTTCAAACTTCTCAGCAAAAGGCTGAAATTACTCTGTCAGTAATGATGATTGAAATGCAAAAAATTCGAAGAAGTTAAGAATACCTAGTTAGCAAATGAACAAGTTAGAGATTAAAGATGAATTGGAACCTACGAAAGTTATCAACAAGACTTTGCAACATGAAAATGTTATTTTGAAAGAAACTGTTGCTTCACTACAAAATCAAACTACAGAGGCAAAGGCTAGTGAATATCTTAAAACAATACAACAGGAGATGCTGTCTATAGAGACAAGCAATTCCATGCAAGGACAACGAAAATACAGAGCAACACGTTGTTCAATTGGCCAAACAAATTGGTTTTTGACATCACAGGATCAGAAATCAGTGTATCACACACATTAGCCCCTCAAAATGATTCATATCCAAATTCTACTATTATCATCAGATTCTTAGTCAAACATCAAGAGATACTATTTACCATAAGAGATAGAAACTCAAAAGATAATATAACAAGAATAGAACTAATGGATTTAAAGTTTTCATAAATGAGAGCAGACAAAAGCAAATAACTTTTCAAAGCTGCTTCATCTTTCAACAAAAACTTCATTACTACAAATATGTTTGGACAAACCATGGTCTTACATATTTCAAACGATGAAAAGCCATCCAGCAACTATGATCAAAAGATTTGAAGACTTACCATTAGACAAAAAAGGGCTAAAGTGGTGCAAAAGGTTCTCCAAATTCTGAATGTAAGTAGCTGGTTTTAACGTACTGATCACCATCACTGCCTACCACTTGCCCCTGTATCAATGTGTAGCTTTTGCTTTCCGAATCCTCATTCTTTCTGTAAGTTTCATTTTCCCTCAGTTGTGCAGTGTTACCTTGTGCATTGGTTAAATATCTTGTTAATCGCATGGCCTATGATGAGAGTACAGCGTGGTTTCGTGTTCAACATTGCTTGAAACCTCTGAGGCCATTAACCTAGACTACATTCTCATCACCCTAGTTTGGAAACAGTGGAGGCAGTCTGCACTCTCTAACCTCCAGCTACGTGCAAGCAGGCTACCTTAACCCTTTGTTGTGTTAGCACAGGTAGATAAGAATGTTGGCCACCCTCTCTTTGTTTGCAATATGTAAGGCCATGCTTACTGCCACCATCAAATGTTCTGATTTTAGTGACGTCAAGCTTAGTGTATTTACTTGGATCAAATCCAGTTTTGTATTTTGTTTTTTATTTTTAACCTTATGAAATAGAAATTTCAAGTGTGTTGGATTTACCACCCAGATATCATAAATAATGTATCTGCATTTGAGTGAGAAGTGTAAAGCATGTGGGAATTCCTGCCACTGTCTCTATTGCTCTTCTGTTTTGTTTAGTTTTTGTTACTGTTGACCTGATAATGGTTGTCGTCTTTCAGATGTTAAAAGGAATTTGCATAACAGAATGACCTGTCTTATTTCTGCCTTAATTGTCTCATCAGAAAAGGTAATGATTTCAGTAACTCCATATTTTCTGTGCATAATCAAGTGGAAATTTGTGGTCATATCAGACACAATTAAAAGAATGCACCAGATTTGTGGGTTTCATATATGTTATAATTTATCATCGAACTTGATTTTGTAGTACGCATTCCTGCCCCACTACACCCAGCATTAATCTGCATAAATATACAAACACACAGATATAAAATTTATTGTTGAATGATGGCTGGAAAGTTGCCTAATTTGCATTTGAACAAAAGCACTATTTTTGCGATTTAAGAGAAGTTTTCGCATATGAGTGCTGGTGAAACAAGGTTAACATTTCGGTGTCATGTGTCAAACTTAAATGAGTGCAACCTGCGATTGTTTTGCACATTTAATCTGCATAGATATACGAACACACAGGTGTAAAAATTTTGGCAGTGTCTAGCCGTACGGCACCATAAGGCTAGCACAGTGGCATGCAGAGGTCTGGTGATGCCCAGGGTGACTGCTTGATTGTATGCCCCCTGTCAAATTCTAGTATTGAGCAGTGGTGTATGGTGATCATTGTTATTGGATATACGCAGTTTGTGATGACATGATGTCACATTGACAATATGACATCATTCACGTTTGCAAACCAACATTTTGGCAAGGCAGTGTCTAGCCGTACGGCGCCGTATGGCTAGCTTCTTGGGCTAACCATACGGCACTCTGAACAGCTAACCCTAACCTTAACCCTAACCCTAACACCAACCCTAACACTAACCCTAACCCTAACACTAACCCTAACACGCTTCAGCGCAAAGATGCTCTTCTCAATGACAACCATGTCGCACCGCTGCGCACCACTGCTTCCACCAATCACAGTGCGCCATGATGAGAGTGCCGTACGGCTAGCCCCCAGAAGCTAGCCATACAGCGCCGTACGGCTAGACACTTTCTTTTGGCAAAGCTTGTTGATACAACATACATATTATTCTACTAGGCCGTAGCCACATTGAGGCAAATGGGGCACTTGCCTTGGTGAATTTTTTGTAATGCTGCCACATAACATATTTGGTACTCTAAATCAAATCATATTTTATTGGCAATGGCTATAGATAATGCCTGTGGATCTTGAAATTTGAAAACTTATTCATACGCCACCTGTGATGTACTAATAACGCACGACGAGAGTGCAGTATTACGCTTGGTAGAAACAAACTAAATGTAAAAAATACTGTGAATCCTAACCCTAGTCCTAACCCTAACCCTTAAAGGTAAAACGTAAGCCTGAAAAAAGTAAAGAAAAAAAACAAAAGTCAGCAAGGTGAGAGTTGAACCGAAAACCATTGGCATAGCAGCCATAACGCATAACCCTTAGGCTACGAGATCCACGCCATTTGAATGACAAAGTGACCCTTTTATTTGAATTGTGTCAAGCTAGGCGTATCCGTAGTCACTTCGTTTATTCATGCTTTGATGCAGTCAGATTGTATTGTTTGTATTTGTCCCTATTCTTTGAACACTATAATCGCATTTTACTCTGTGAATGAGTGACCGAACTTTGCAGTATCCGTTTGATTGATGGCTTGTCATGCCACAAATGGTTTCGCATTTTACCTAGACTCGACCAATCTAGGAATTGGCACCCTACTCCGCAGTGGTTTTGTAACAAGTGATACGTGCTAGCTAACAAGTGTTAAGAATGTGTCTGTAACTCTATATGGTTCTGTCTTCAACAATGCAGTTGCAAAAAGTGTCTGCAACCCTGCGATTCCGCCAGCTTCAAATGCCCTGCACTACTTTCTGTTTTGTCTGTTTTTATCGACCTGCGTTCTGCAGAGTGTCTTGTGTGTTCATACTACAGTGTGGACCTCGTGTCACTGTCTGGAAATAAATAAATTAAATTTAATTCATTGCGTGGCTGTTTGAAAACGAGTGGCACTACTGCTACACTGTGTTGCAACCACCAGCCTAGATAAAATAGGGGCAGGATGTTAGGTCTCTATAAACTACATTTAAAAACATTTCCAACCGGGGACGTAGTTAACATGTTCGCCGCGGTAAAAATTTTACCCTGACTACGGCCACTCTAACCTAGGTAGGTAGAGGTAAAGTGAGCCCTTTCCAGCCGCACTTTTTTCAGTGGATGCGAGGTTCGGACATAAAGATGAAAAGCCTTAAAAAAACTATCAAATGAGACGATATGACAAAGCAAACACATGCAAATGAAAGAACAAGTTCTGAACATCACATCTGAAAGAAAGCACTGCAAATATATTGTACCAAGCTCATAAAAACTGTTTAAAACCAACCACTTTTTGAAAAGTATAGATAAATCAACAAAGAATTAGAACACTTTCCGAGAGGGTTATGATAATATATTTTATATGAAAATCTTTGGAATTTATCGAACTATTGATCTGTGAAAAAATCACGGGGGTCATTTTTGCTTAAACGAAATGAGAATAAAAATCACAAAGACGCTCTAACACCCAAAATGCCTTTCGCTGCCAGATTCTCGTCAGGCATGTGGAATCGTCTATTTGGTCAACCGCTTCCGCTTCCACACCTATCGCTTCCGCTTCCACTAACAAAAAACGAGAAAACGACCGTTGACCTTAGCAATACAAAATTTGTCATTTAATGCAATCAAAAAGTGTAAACAAAGATAAGAAAGTGGCAAAAATGACAGAAAGAACGAAAAATAAAAGCAAACAAGCAAAAGACAGCAAACATAAAATAATTTCAACTTTAAACAGATTTAGTTGTCCGCATAAACACAATGGCATCAGTTAATTCATTGCCCATCAGGGCTCTGTTTTCACGAAGTATGAGCTTTACGTGGGAGAACATACGTTCAACGGAGACCTGCATGCAGGGTAAACAGCTAATGATTCGTGATACAGTTATACAATAGGGGATATTTAGAAATAATGTCCCAAAGATTTGGCAGTTTCAATCTTCCTAGCCGCTCTAGGTCAACAAGCGCCTAAGAAAATGCAGCAACATCAGATTTTGCAGACGCCGTAGCTGATGCCTCAGCAGCCGCTGTTGAATGCAAGGAGTTCAAGTATACATCAAAGTCAGATATTGGTGCTGCAGATTCTGATGCTGCTTCACTTCCGCTTGAGTTAGTTTCAGCATCAGCACTTGCTCTTTCACTTGACATGCCTTGAATGCGCAAGAAAATTGACTGAAGAGTGCTCTTTGCACGTAGTTGCTCGTGGTCGCTCAGAAGGATTCTCGATCGAGCATCAACCTATCAAGAAAGAAAATGAAATGATGATATCACGGTTATATAAGTCAGCCAACCCTAATATAACTAATTTGTAAGTTGCTATTCTCGACTCAAATAAACTCAAGTGCCCAAACACTTACCGGTATTGAGTTGAATATAATATCAACAAACAAACGTTGGTAGGTCGTCATAAAAAAGTACTAAACACAACAACTAAGTCAACAAACACTACTTACCCAAACAGCTGCCAAGAAAGCATCATTCCGCAACAAAAACTCTTGGCGTGATTGCAAGGTGGTGGAAAAAGCAGAAGCCAAATTGTTATTCAGCTTCTCCAATTTAAACATGACTTCTTTCCAATGAAGCAGGCATTCTTCCAGAGTGAGATCTTGTTTTTGAAAATAAATTGTTGCTGCGTGAGGTATTTGCAGTACTTTGACCATCATCTTGACCTCAACCCATTCACTTTCGGTGAGGTACGATTCCTGTGAGCCAAGGTCCTGAACAAAACATTTCAAATCCGCTAATCGTTGAAGCATGAGGAAAGTACTCCCCCAACGGGTCGGCATGTCAATCAGCATTCCCTTGTTTTCACGACGCTTTAGAATTGCATCGGTGTGTGGTGAGCATAGGTGTTGAGCAAGTTTTCGCAATTTTGTTAAAAACTTTTCAGCTCGCCCTTTTTTTAACACTATGCGAATTCCTAACTGCAGGGTTTTCTCAGAACATCTCATGTGGTGCATGATATGGTCAATTGATAATGAATCTTGTATTTCTTCAATCTCTTCATCATCGTCTTCATCTTCATTAAGCACCTGAGCAGTCCGAGTCATATTTGACGCGTTGTCAACAACGCAAACTATAACTTGTTGCTTGCTAATGTTGAACTGCTTCAAAGTGTCCAGCAATATTTCCTTCAAATGAGAACTCGTGTAATTGGCTTCAGTATCGACTAAAGCCAACGTCTTTACTGTAAGACTGTGTTCTTCATCGTAGTATTGCACTGAAATACCGAAGAAATGTGATCGAAGTCTAGTGACTCCGTCAAATTTGATAGAAACTAAGCTCCAGAAACTGATTCCTTCAACTTTGATTTTTCTTCCTCGGATTTTTTTAGTACCATGCTACGAATGGCTTGACGTCCTAGTTGAATTCCGAAACTTTTTCCAAAGTTGCCATTTAACAATTGAAACCATCGTCATGAAAAAATGTCGTAGGAACTCCATTGTAGACAATCATTTTCAATATTCCGTTTGTGAAATCTTCTTTAGTGATGGATGCAGTAGCTTTTAGAATACTTTTTTCAAAAAATCTTGTCACAGTAGTTTGCCCTTTTTCTTTCTGCAACTTTGTTTTGTTCGTAACTTCAGAGTCATTTTCCTCAACCCTGTCAAATGCTTGCCGATGATGACGTTTTAGTCGCCTCTTCAGGTTAGCCGACGTGCTTCCCTGTCTTAAGCTTTGGGATAACTGAACTGCAGGTGTGACATTCATCTAGCATAACTCTGCATCGAAAGTTACTGCCTTCTTCATCAAAATGTTCATATACAGCACTTGATCTGTTTCGGGACATTATAATGTCATGTAAATCGACGGATTTTAATTACATTGGATGATATACTTATTATTGTAATGCATTTAGTTATAACAAAGTACAAACTCGTGAAAATAAACCTACAAAACATTAACTGAATTTAAAATCTGCAGATTTTAAATAGAAATAATTAGCTAATATATATTTAAATGATAGGTTCTTAATAGCTATAATTAAATACAAAACTGTAAAAGACCGGGCAAAAAGGCAAAACTGCAACGATCCACCTAGTTTGAAATTTTCCAGTTTGTTTTTTCTTAGATATTAGAACTCGTGTTGAATGTAGAATGATCAAGTTGTTTCTGTCGTGAGTAATTTGTTTTTCAACATTTTCAACCCCCTAACCAAGGTCAGTTAAGTTTAATCAAATCATCATTTTATTGGCTACGTTTCGTTGTCCAAACTACTTTTTTCTAACCCGTAATCGATATAAAATGTGATGCTAGCATTGTGTTCTATACAGAAGGCCAAGTCATCGTGCAGCTTACCGATTTATCGGAGGCTGACTTCTTCAAATCTGTCCTACCTATTACTAGCACTTTTAAAGAATGTTAATGTAATTGTTTTCCAAAATTTGTCCATAACAGTCTTTTTATTATATTTACCAAAAGGTATCCAACGTTCAAAGCCGCATTGTAACGTCACAATTAGAAATAAGCGATTGCACCAAACTAACAAAGCTAAGACAGCATCTAAACGTGTGAAATGGGCAATTTCCTAACCAGTGATGGAGTCTCGAGACTTGGTCTCGGTCGTCTCGAGACCCGCTTTTTGAAGTCTCGGTCTCGAAAGTCTCAGGTCTCGTCTCGGTCTCGGTCTCGAGTTCTTCGTCTCGAGACTTTACATTGGTTATTTTTTATGAACTTTTTCAAGAAGGAGTTCCTTAAAAAACGGTTTTAAAAAATGATTGTTCAAAATTTAGCCGTTCAAAGAGGTCAATGGCTAAGCTTTCTTTGTTTTTATGTTGTTTGCGAGATGGAGAAAACAATTTGCCCTCTACCCCGTTTAAAATTTATACTGAATTCAATAAAAAATGTGCATCCACCAATGAAACCGCAGCATGTAATCTCTGGCTGGGCTGGGAGTACTTTGCTAAGGACTATCTTTGAACTGTTTTTCCAAGAGTTTTGTTATGAAACCCATAGGCTTATTCAAAAGAGGTGGGAGAGTGCCAAAAAGTTTCTTTTTTGAGACGCCAAATGAAACCATGACTTTTTTTTCGAAGTGCTTTTCAAAGCACTCTGCTAAAACACGCTGGTGAATTTTTTTTTGTTCTGGGTAAAGCAGACTTTTTTAATTTCAAAAATGCCTCGGAACTCTCTTGAGGAAAAGTTTTGCTCATAAGAGTTTTATACAGAGAGCAAATAATGCGTCATGGCTGATCAGTCACTTTGATGTAGCCTACTCCTATAGGCTTTACGGCCTTTCTGCGTTTCCTAACCGACATGCAGTGTTGCGAAAATTCTAAGTGTGTCAGCAAAAACGGAAATTTGGAACAGTTGTGAATATCAGTTTAACGTAAAAATATGAAAATTATGAAAAACTTGACAATAAAAAATTGCAAATCTAAGCATTATACATAGAGCCATAAAATCAGCAGGAAGGCGCTACACGATTTCACTGCTAGTCAACTATACCTGTAATCCCGAACTTCGCTCATTCTGCTACAGCATGCTGCATCCCAACAATACCTGTCGAAAGCGTCGAATACTTTCTTTTTATCAGAGAAAGAAAAAATCTTCAATACGAAGGCAATGGTTACCTGCAAAAGATCTGCCGCAGTTGTAAAAAACTGGCAAACTACGAGCACCTTGCTCTACGTAAGACAAAAAAGCAAACCCAAGTTGCTTCCGGGGCTTCATTAGCCCTGTGCACTTTGTTGTTGCCATGGAAAACACATCTAATCCACGGTGCCAACTGGTTCACAAGTAATGACAAAAAATAAAACTTTCCCGCTGAACCATAGCCTAGCATGTGCCAGATATGCTATTTATTTATCCATGTATACACGCATATGTAAAGCAGGCAGAAAAAATAGGAAAAGTAATAACGAGAAATGTGGCTAACAAGTAAAGAAAGCAAGATCCATAATCAAGAATTAAAAACAAGACCCTTTCAGTTTCTGAGTATTTGATTGTGATGTTGAAGATGCTTTATTATTCCTTATTGCTATAAAAAGCAATGATGCATAATTTTCTCTCATTTTATATTGTTGTAAGCAAATGTGAGGAGTAGAAAGAGGAAGCATTGTTATGGTCGGCCCCGGGCGACATTAACATCGCTACGCCACTGCAGTAGAGCATGCGGTGGGATTAAGGTTGCCAGACGTCATTGAGCGTCAAGGACTGTCCTTGAATTTGCTACCAAAACGCGTTATATCCTTGATTCTTGAAAAACATCTTGTTGTCCTTGAATATTTTCTGGCGTCCTTGAAAATTCTTGAATATTTTTTAAATTGTTCATTTAAGAACTACTGATTACGTTCAACATTCAAAAATCAGGAATAAACAATGCAAATGAACAGAGAAATGTATAGATCTGTTCCATCTGTGCAGTAATAAGTAAATTATTGAAGAAAGGTTGTGTCGTCATAATACGTTTTGCTTAATTTTCAATTTCGTGCATGGTTGATATAGCCTGACTTGCCCATTCGTGATTCAAGCTTTCTGAAAGTAGCCTACCGTACCCAGTGGCGTGCAGGGGGGGGGCCAATGGGGCGACGGCCCCGGGCATCCAAAAAGTGAAACTGCAAAATTTAAAATGCTGTAGCAAGATGATTTTTCCTATTGTAAGGCTACTAACACATGCTGCGTGGATTTAATTTTGCGAAACTTGTTTTCTTTGTCAACACTACTTTTTGTGTAGCCTACTCAAACGCCGGTAATTCTCACATTCCTCAATAACAAGGAACTATACTCTGGGTGTGCGGCGCACACCCAATCAAACTGATAGTGACGTGCCTCTGCCCAGATCAAGCTATCAAGGGAAAATCGGAAAAAAGGATTGAAAAATAATTGCGGCCGTTTGAATGATTTTCTGAGCCAAATTTCAAAACTGTCCTATTTCAACTTGCTTTAGCTGACGTTTTGATGCACCATTCGTTTCTCGTTTCGTTTTTTCATGTGGCAACCCTGGGTATGCGCTAATGCAGCTTCACACCTGTGCTTGCAGTATGTGCATCATTTCGAGCTTCGTCACTAATTGGCAGTTGAGGCGGATTCAGTCCTGTCGCCACTGGGTGCTTTATGGGCTTCGCCTCTCTAGACAAAGCCCCAAGGCCCACAAATTAAAATATGAAACACTATAAATCAGTGGAGATTTTAACAAATTTTCAATATCAAGACCCCCTGCACCAAGGTAAAGCTCTCGTAGTGAACACTTTCTGGTGACAGTTCTGGGCGGATTGATCATAACGGCTCACCCAAACGCGTATCTGTTCTGTCCCCACAGCCATAGGCGCACGGGAAGGCATTTTACCGGGGGGGGG
>Ga0210059_1011464_pt1 | contig 13554 bp, 11 predicted proteins | sample Ectturendosymbi2_FD_188042 | JGI IMG/M metagenome (GOLD analysis project Ga0210059, IMG submission 188042) | Ecteinascidia turbinata endosymbiont from Florida, USA - Sample 2 (SPAdes) (version 2) | ecosystem: Host-associated > Tunicates > Ascidians > Unclassified | place: Key West, Florida...
AATTATTTAGTTCTAGGGTATAGTTTCACAAAAAGTCATAGCTTATCTATGTAAACTACCCATTTATTTCACAAATGTAACTGGTGTCATGTCATTTACACCGTCGTTCAGCTTTATGTGACTGTGGGCCTAGGAATTAAGCTGATGTCAATGTTCGTGAGGTCTTGGAGGTGGACATCACTTCGTTTGCTTCGAAATCCTCGTATTGGAGCAAGGGTGCTCCTCAAAAGAGCAAACCTGAGCTTTGTCCTTGTGAATGTTATGACAGATGTATACGGCTCCCTGCGTTTTTCAGCTATTATTTCTGCCAGTCTTTTGTTTACTCTGTTGCATTCTGGTGCCATCCCTCCAGTTGTTGTGAAGACAAGGGGTTGAATGAAGACTTCTCTATGTCAATCACTCTTTGGTTGTATTTCTCCTTCTTCTCCTTTTCATGTTGTTGGTAGACCTCTGCCAGGGACTTCCCAGAATATGACTGTGAGGTAGGATGTGTGAACCTTATGTCAAAGAAAGTTTTCTCACGGCCATTACACAGTTCTCTCGCAGAGATATCCAACCTTGCATTATCAGCAGTGTTGACTTTTCTTTGATAGTCATTTTCATTAATTGGTAGAAGTGTGGGTTCGGTCTGAACATCCCTACAGACCTCTCTCATTGTCTGTGCCTCAGAGTCTCTCACTGAGGTGTGCCTCATTGAAGTGTAACCACCTAGTTTGCAATATGAGGCTGTGATCCACAGAATTTGTCTCTCCACAAGCACAGTGAGTGGGTGTGTCTTTCACCTTCCATCCATATCTCATGCAGATTGCATCCGTGAATTCCTGTTTGTGCAGTGCATATCCAATCGCTTTGATTGGCTAGGCTAACAGCCAAGAAGATGCCCCTTTTACCATTGCTCTTTTTATGAGTTGTTGTGACTCAGGGGTCATTTCCGCCAAAAGTTCATCACGGATGTTTTTGCATTTTTCATTTTTCTCTTGCCGTATTCTGTTTTTTGTGTGTCTGGTGAACTGCTGGTCCGAGGGGTTGTAGTCAAGATCGAGCGTTTGAGTGTAGATTTTGGCTGTTAGGTTATTAGTGATCTGAGTGGAGTGCTCGCATTCCGTTTTGGCAGTTTCCCGAGGAGCTATCAGACCTAGCCCACCATGCCTGATAGGAAGAGCTAGTATTTGTCTTTCGACATCACTAACTTCTCGTCCTAGAAGAGCGGGAATCAATTGATCTCTGATGGCATTTTCAAGTGGTTCAAATAATTCACTCGCATCAGGCACTGTTCTTTGGAAATGAGTCCATCTGGAGGATAAACCTTTGGTGAATGCTGAGTACGTTGCTTGAGGGTCATCTTGTGCGTACTTTGAGAGTGATTGAACGTCTTTTACCCCACTCTCAACCTTGTTTTTAATGTATTGTTCCCTGAATAATTCTTTCTCAATTACAGATCCAAGGAGGCGTTCACCTTGGTCTGAGATTTTGATTCCGTCATCTTTGAAGATTTTTTGTGCGGCTTGCATTAGACTGCTGTCTTTTATTAGGAGGATTGTCTTTGCAGGTTTAGGGCAGTACCCAAAGTCTGGTCCATTGGCCTGTAGGTATTCCCGCCATTTTTTCACTCCTGCCAGTGATCCGACTGCAGAGCTATCATCTGCATACCATACCTGTTTCACTTCATCATTTGCAGTTTCGTTGCACAATGCTTGTATCAATGGTCGTGTATACATTGCCATAGCTGCATTGTCCCCTTGCGTCACACCCTCCTGTGACAGTATGTGGTCACCATTTTCCAGATAGAGCATGGCGGGTGTGTTGCAACTGTTGTGTAGGTATGTGTACATGGGGGACACAGTCTTTTCATGTTTTCTAGACTGACTTTTCTGTTGAGTTTGTTAAAGGCAATGTCTGCGTCCACTAACAGAAGGCATTCACTGTTGTCCTCTTCAAAATTTTTCCTTACAGCATGTATTGCTGCCTCTATGCCCGATTCCAGTCCCGCACATGTCTGCAGTGTTCCCACTGTATGCATGATGTCTTCCTTCAGCAGTGCTGTGATTATTTTGCCAATAATTCGTCGTAAGCATTCACCAACACCTACTGGCCTAATGCCTTTATCTTTTTTCTCTAGTAGAACCAGTCTGCATGCGAGGAGGGTTGATATGTAATAGTGTGGAATAGTGTCCGTCGCGAGACGCTTGGCCAGGGTGGCAATTTCATCAGCTAGCATTTTTGAGTGGGTGCCATATGATTTGAACAAATCATTTCTCTTCAGGTATCCATGTCAATCTGTCTTGGTCCTCCAGACCCCGATGAGTTTTTAGTATTGGATGTAATGTCATCTTGAGCTATGTTTTCAAAGATGACTCTCTCTGTTTTGATTTCAGGTTTATCAATAATGGCAGATTGTTTTAGTTCCGCCGCTTCTGGGTGCTTTTCTTTGAGCTTCTTTTTGATGTCTGTAGTAATGTCATGTTTTCCATCAATGTCACTGGCATGATTTAAGGGCCTTTTTCACCTGTCTTTGTAACATTAGTCTACAGAAAGCTTTCTGGTCTGATTGTTTTTTGGTTTTGACTGATCTTTTGAGTCTTTTTTGAATGACTTCACACTCTGAGATCAGTTCTAGCTTTCCGTGTTTCCACCATTCCATTCTTTTGTTCAGGTATTTGTTAAAGAGTCTTATAAGACGAGTCACTTCTGCAATTAGTGTTTTTCCAGCTTTTCCTCTTGAGATTTGCGTATAGTTTTTTTTCCATTTTACAATTTTTTGATATGCCGAATCAAGACTTTTTCTGATTTTCTTTAAGTCTTTCATCTTGCCCCATGTGATAGGCATTTCACTTTGGGTGGTTTTCTTATTTTGCTCCTTACAGCTATCGCATAGCCATTGCAATACGATATGTCTGTCGTCACGAAGTATCTCATATTGTGCACTAAATATCTCATATTGTTTCCTTAGTTCTTGTTTAACTTGAAACTAAGATATACTCAACCTACTTTCAGATTCCTAAACACTTGCTGCTAAGATATTTTTTCAATGACTACGTGAAACTTCTTGCAGTCTTTTCAAACAAAACGGCTGTTTGATATTTTGGCTCTGATTGCTGACAAAATTTGTATCTTTTGCACCTCAGCTCCAATTTGATTGTGTTTCAAAAACTGCTGCGAGGTTTTCCCACAAATTGTTATATAAAGAAGTGAAACCTCTTAACAAAATAATTGGTTTTCATGAGACATTGTTCAAGATATCTAGCCAAGAATTTGCTCTGCTGGAAGCCAACCACAGTCTATTTATTCTACCTTGATCCTATATGTTTAGATTTCAAAGCGCACCTTTAAACCCGAACGAGTAAACAAAAGTGCACAAGCAGTCCCATAGAGGAAGTGACAGCAGAAATATCAGCATAAACTGGATCGATTGTGCAAAGTCTTTTGCCGAGATTGTGCACAGTCCTTTGCCGAGCTTAACCTTATCCTTTGCTTGAGATTGTGCACAGTCCTTTGCCGAGCTTAACCTTATCCTTTGCTTTCGATTTGTTTGGAAGTCCTTGTTGGCGATGCGATCATTTGCTGTGCACAAAGGGTTTGTTGTATCTTTTGAATTTTGACCTTGCAAATCTGTTCGTTGCTATAAGTCGGTGATGGGCTGATTGGATCATTGGTCCGTCTTTGCCTATCTCCTTTCTTGTGTGGGCTTCTGCGAGTAAGCCAAACTTATAATTTGGTATTGGCCCGTGCCCTGGTGGTAAGTGCGCCCGCTTCGGTGCTAGAGGTCTGGAGATCGACTCCCTGCCCGGTTTTACTATAAGAACTCGTAAATTGGGACTGCAGCCTTCTTACCAGGCGCACGGTGTGCAGAAGAGCTGCAGGGACTATCCAGAACGCAGAGCAAACCGAGTCAAATAATACCAGACCTTGTACAAACTCAGCCCTGGTACTACAAGACCATTGTAGTTATAAAGCGCCAGCAAAACACCATATCAAATCAAAATTATAATTTGATCAGTCAGAGAACGAAAGAACTAGTCGTGTCAATTTTCAAACTATGCGTGTTGCTGTTATGTGGAACATCTGATACGGATATTAATCCTCTTGAAAGTTCGCAAGTCTAGTAAGAAATCAGTTTATTTATAAATCCATTTTCGTTTATTTTTTTTCTTGTGCTGCGTATTTTATTCAACAGAAACATTGCTCCCGCTATTGAATGTGCGGAGAAAGTATCAAACAAAAAGTGAAAATTTGCGCAATGAACGCAGGATTTTGCACAGAGTAAAAACGAAAAATTGCAAAGAACAAGGCATTCTGTAAAATTACCTTTTTCTCCAGAGTTTTCACAACATTGCGTGATTGACACAATGGCGAAGGTTTGAACCTGTCCTGAACCTGTCTATAGAGGAAAGCTGAAGACAAATTGTCGTAATGAAAGCAACCATAACCGATATACAGGCATGCAGCTCCACACGCTTTGGTTTTAAGTGTTATACAGAACTTATTTAAAACTAACGTGGTTGTGAAACACATGTATACTTTAGCACGCTATGCGTTTCAAATATTCTTTTATTAAACCGCACAGTGGCGCCCTGCTTCCGAGTACTATAGGGTTGTATTATCCGGATAACGGTAAACCTGCTAACCGAGAGTATTTTTGCTAGCCGATATCCGGATATTTTTCTGTCGGTTATCCGGATAAAGAAAACTACCACTACTACTGCGTTTTACGCTTTTTTCAACGGTTTGCCAACCTTCAAATTCTCTAGGAAGCTCTGCTTACTATCCAACCCACTCCTGTGGAAGCAGAAAGGGCATTCAATACGTATGGAACAACTCTGGTCTCGTTCACACAACAATCCGTACATTGTTCTCAGTGATGTAGCGACGCTAAGTGTCGCCTGAAGCCGACTGTGAAATTGCCTCCCTTTCCATCTCTCTAATTTGTTCACAATACTTTAAAATGAAAGAAGTTCGCGTTTTGTGCTTAGTAACTATGTAAGGATTATTAAAATATCGTGAACATCAGAATCAAGCATTCAGAAACTGGAGGGATCTTGTTTCTGATTCCCAGTTATGGGTTTTGCCTTTTCTGCCTGTTCATCAGCTTTCACATCATTTGTTCTTCCTATTTTTTCTGTTTTCTTTCATATGCATTTATGGATCCGGCATATTTCGCTAAAAGTTACTTCCCTGCTGGTTTCCAGTCTCCGGTATGCCGCACCGCTTAGCTTCAATTGTTTACTCATTTTAGGCTAGGGAATAAAAAAACAACACAGAAACTGTGTTATTGCGGGGCCCAATGAGAGTGATGGTGGGATACCTACTCTTCAGATGAATATTTATGCATGTTTGCATTCCGCGTATTATTCCATCTCAAACGAAAACAAAGTATATATACTCCATAGGAAACTAAAATAATAAATTAAATATTACATTCTCAGTAACGTAAAAAAAATTTCTTTGATCACCCAACGTTTCAATAGTGGTTTATTTCTGTTAGAAGATATGTAAGGCTTCAAACGTTACTTCTGTAGCGGTGCGGATCCATTTAGATAAATTATCTAAATAAGCACTGGTTGTCAGTATGTAGGAAACGTTTACTACAGCGAAAACCTGAACTGGGCCGCATGCGGCCCGCGGGCCGTGGGTTGGACATAGCTGGCTTAATGCTTAAAACACAATACATAGTGCAGTGAGTACGCACACATTTCCAGAGATTACGCAAAAACTTAATTTCGAATCTATCATCGCTCAAATATTACTAATATCAGAATGCGGGCGTATAGCATCTATTACAAAAATTTTGCAAATGTGTTTCCGAAAAAAATGGAATAGCAGCATTTTCCTTCATAAGAACCTATTTCCACGTAAAAAAGGCCAGAAAGGAGCCAAAAGGCCAAACAGATTTTTTGAGGCCAGCCAACTTGAGATGAGGCCAAAAAAGGTCAAAAGGCCAACTTAAATTTTTTAGGCCAACCAACTTGAAACGAGGCAAATCTGGCTAAAAAAAGCCATCTGGCAACCCAGGCCTAAAAACAAACTATAAATTACCCACGCAAACACACCAACTGCACTATCTCTCTTTAAGAACGTGTTTTTCCGACAGCGTGACGTACAGGAAACATACAGAAAAACATCAGTTTTATTGAAACTGGATTAAACTTTGCGAAGATCTTCATTCCACCCGCTAAAATTTAATGTTGACAAACCCACCTATTGACTGGGCTTGCGGTACTTGTTTATTGAAGATCTTAAACTAAATAAACAACAATAGCGACTTGCCAAAAAATGTTTGCGACTTGCCAAAAAATTTTTGTCGCCAATGCCGATGGGTGTCTAGTTATGTGCCGTCGGGACGTTGCTGAAGATCGAACGATTTGAGAAAAAGGATTAAAAAAATTGACTAGCATAGTGATTTCAAGCAGGACTTGCTTATCAGATTTTCACTGGAGAGGGGTGATTTTAACCTTGAACTGCCCGACCATTGATATTTGCTAGCCTGCTGTCGAATGTCATCTCTATCCTTTGTTCAAAGTAGGTTTGACTGAGGTGGGGGGAAATGGCTTTGGCTGGTGACGGGGAAAAAAGTGCAGGGACTGGAGGGCAATTGCCATCCAAGTAAGTTGGAAGAAACCCTGATTTCAATACAAGCACAGGGGCAGTTTAGAACCCTGGATTCTACTCAGGTTTTTAATGAAATATTTTATTATTATGTTCTCAACACAACCATACTTTCAAGTGTTTCAGGGCTAAGCAAAAAAACTGGAAGAGTTTAAACTATTTTCAAGAACTATCTTTTAATCAACAATTTGCCGTCCCCGAGAAGGTGCCGCCCGGAGCCCCAGCTCCTTTCTTGCCGCACCAGTGGTTGAGCTTCATAAGAAATGCGTTGCAGAGTCGGTAGAGGTCAACAATGCATGATTTTCTTCATGTGTGCTCGCGCACTGCATATTTGTATATTTACAATAAAACTGTATTATGATTTTGCAATCAATTTATCACGCAAATCTCGTGAAATCAATTGTCCGACTATTAGCGGGCATTATCCGGTTAACCGTTTAGTTAAAATGAAAATATCCGGACATAACCGGTATCCGGATAGTAGAAATTATTGACATCCGAACCAACCCTACTTCCGAGTGTAACCGAAATATTGCGGTGAATGGGACTGATGCGATACTTAATACTTTTGGTACTGCCAGTAGAAACATTTGGAAAAACGTTAATAGACAATGCTTTACTTGGTCTTGATAAGTGGGACTACCCACCTACTTGGTCTCCTCAGTTTTAACGATAATATTCAGCCGAACTTGGGTTACATGTTTATCCCAATTTAGTCAACATTGCAATCCATTTAATCCCACCACAACTAAATGGGCCAAGGATTTTATATGGCGTTGTATAGTTGTCTGCTTGCCTCAGATGCAAATATTGATACGTAGGCGATACCGCAGTTGCTAGGTTAAAATTATCAAGCCCTTGTTCTTTTGCATAATCTTAGTGCATGCCGCCTTTGCCTGTATGGTCGCACATTCCAATCAACCATGCCGTTTGGCTTTTATTTGCTCAGGCTGCGGTTTTGCAAGAAAAACAATTAGGAATATAAATTAATGGTGGCAATCGGATGCTACAAGTGCAAAACAGAATCGTTAACTTGAATTTAATGATGTGAAATACTCAAAACTTAATAAACAAAACTGTTTTTGTTTGAAGTGATGTATATTTCGAAACAAACATTGGTAATAAACTTGTTGCTTAATTTTGATTTTGTTTAAACAAAGGTTCCCGAAGATTTGTAACTTTTAATTTTTAATGTTTTTTAATACAGCATTTGTTCTTTTTCTAAAACCTCATGTTTGAGAGAAACTTTTAAACTTTCATTCATGCAAAACAGCTTACAGGAAACCACTGAATTTTGCTGCAGTATGAAGTTGAAATTGAAGGAAGGCGGCTTGCACTATGAAGTGCTTTGTTCTTACATCTACTGATAGATGTGCGCTTGACGCATTCTTTTTGTCACATTGTTGTAATGTTCTGTGAGTCTCGACCAAGCATAGCAATCAGCGAACCATGAACCACCGCTTTTAGGGTGCTGTTGCGAAGTAATACCCGCATTAGTTCAGAGAAATTCCCGTCACTCGAGGAAAAACAACTGCCATTTTATTCGTCAGTACGTATTGCGTAGCTAAGCGTTGAAAGATTCAGTAACCTGATGCATTCTTTCTGCAATTAAAAACAAGCCCAAAGCATTTGTCGAAAAAACGCAGTTGAACTATGATCCGGTACTGTTCAGTTTTATTCAGGACTGAGGCTGAGGATTTCATTGGCACACATTGAAAGGATTGATTTTAAACTTGTGCTTCTGAAAATTGATTAGTAAGCCTAGACAGTTGGATATGACCAGTATGATTGCGTGCCACTCCTCACTGTGCAACCAGTGCTGGCCTTGTTGCTTTTTGTGCGATTGCCACATAACACACTTTGCTTTTACAGATAGGTTGTGGGTATGCTGTCTTGTCAAGGCAGTACAATATGAGTGCCCCTTGTGATACGCACAGTGACCAGCTACAACTTTCAGCAAGCGATACTGAAGTTGAACCGTCAAGTTTTCCAGATGCCCTTCGTCAGTATGATGAGCCACGTGATACAGATGATGGTTATGATTTCTACAGCGATACTTCTTTTGATTCGATGTCAATTTTAAGTGACAGCACTTACGCTAGCATTGGCGATTTTGCTTCACCAATTCAAGATGTTGATGCAGGTAAAGTTTTCTTGCAATTAATCAGCGAATAAAAAAGACGCGAAATTGGGGTCAAAACACAGCGCCACTCGCCAAAGTTTTTGAGAGCAGAGCTAGCACGCTTTAAAAAAAGAAGTTACTCCAGAAAGAACGAAGAGTGCGCAGCATTACAGTGCATTGTGATGACATATTTAAACCGCCTGAAAACAACTTTGAAGACATTTGTTTTCTTCTGGATTACCGCACTGCTTCCATGTAAGAGACCCCTTTACGTCTGCACGAATTGTTCGCTTGCCACTTGGTGATAAACTTTTAGATGGATGATAGCTTCGGTTGACTCTGTAACACTCAAATAATTAGATGCTCAGTAGGAAATTTTTATGAAGGAACGTTGTATAAACTACCGGAACTTTGCAAACTTAAGAGCAGTTGGTTTAGATCAGGTTTTTTGCTGTGATTATATTTTGTAAGTCATACGCTATTCAGCTTTATTAAAAGCTGTGGGGTTCAGATAATAGCTCGCATGCTGCGTGGTCCACACCTCTGGTTTGGTACAAACCTATTTTAAAAGGGCCTCTTCGCCAATTTTTTTCTCGGCAGAAGGTGCGAAGTTACAATCAGTATGTGATGAAGGGAAACTCTTAGACTTACCGCTACACACTACCTACACACTGGTGGCGCTCGATATTGCAAACGGTCAGAAATGCAATAGCTGTGGTCCTCGGGACATAAGTGCTGCAGTCTTGTTTCTTGCACGAAATAGAGTAGCTTAACAGCAACCACAGAAGAGATAATTAATAGCAAAGTATCTGATAAGTTTTTCTTGATGTTCGCTGTCGTCCACTGACCATAACAATTTAAAAATTCCGTGTAAAACGCCCACACCTTTTATTGCAGTTTTAATCGTTTCAAAGAAATACAATCTAGCAACTTTTAAAATACAAATTATTTTGAGCAAAACACCACTGGCAAAATTGGAGTTGTTGCTCCAGCACCCCAACCGGAGCCAGCAAGCCGCCTCAAGAGCGCGACGCATGATGTCAGCTTCTTGCGAAGTGACTCAAGGTGTCGGCGATACGTGAGCGACCTGTCCAACGTTACTCCGAGACATTTGGACTCGGAACAGAAGGGTAGGGTTTCGTTGTTGAAGTTGACTTCCATCTCAAGTTTAGCGTCCTTGTTGCTAAGATGGAAGGCTGCCGACACCGTTTTTGTAGTGATGAGCTTTAGCTTTCCGGTCTGGAGGTATTCACCTAGTGTTGCCATGTCCTTGGTCAGCACCAGGGGGGGAGCCAGACATTTTCATTTGGGGGGGCCACTGGAGGGGCCAGTTTTGCAGCAGGGGGCGCTGTCAATGGTCTGTGTAGGACTTTCAGAAAGAGACCTACACCAGTGGCATGACGTCGCGCGGAAAATTTGGGGGAGGCACTGGGGGGGCCAGGCAAAATTTAAGGGGGCAGTGGCCTCCCCTGGCACCTCCTAGCTCCGCCCCTGGTTAGCACCCTTTCCACTGCCTGCCAGTGTTCATCAACATGCGTGATTGCTAGATCGTCAGCATATGCATACTTTCTGGAGACGGTGGTTGTCAAGTCAGAGATGTAGATGTTGAAGAAAAGACGCGCCAGGAGGTGTGGCCTCCTCTGCGACCTGTGAGTGTGGCGCAGAAGAACAAACCGTCGACCATGTTGTCCTTCAATGTCCAATCCATCGACCTCCTCATGGACTGCATGGCCTGACGGTTCTGGACAATGAGACAATCGAATGGCTGCTCAACATCTACCCCGAGATCTAGTCCGACCAAGCAGTGGTTAGAACAACTGGTTTAAAAAAAGAAGTGAAGGCAAAATTGGAGTCACGTTCTTCCCTGTTCACTCATTTTAATGCAGTCTCTGTGTGCGTTGCTTGAGACTGGGTCACATATAAAGATCATCACTTTGGGATATCCTGCAAAATCACCCTCTATCTGAATCCGATGTGGTACTAACGTAGCTTAAACAATCATTAACACAAAGGTGATCCCGAAAATACTTCAGCCTAGCAGGATAAATTCGTTCTACCATTACTAACTATTTGATTCCGTTAGGGTAAGATCACCCTGTCGCAAGTCAAAACACAGATTTCGAAGATTCCAACGCCAAAGAGTCGGCAAATTCACACGAGAATAACTTCTATTAGCAATAAAGGTATTTTGAATTGTTTGCTAAAATCTTGGTAACACTGCTAAAATATCATCTGGCATAGCGAATTTTTGCTAAAACTGATCTTTTCATACAGATTCTTTGTTTAGAGTTTAACAGGATCATCAAATATGACCTCAGAAGAAGAATTTGCCCTCAAAAAATCGAAAGGGCTATGAGCAATCCCAGTTTTTCTCGAAATTGAATTACATTCTGATCAAAGAAAGTATTTCTGGCTGGTTGTTACTTCAGCAGACCACAGACTTTCCTTTGAATTGTTCAAAATATTTAGCATAATTACAGTACTCTAGTTTGCGTTTTACTTACAAGCAATGTCTTAAGTCTACGATAGGGTTTTGCCACTGTGCAAATATCTTCACCACGCATTGGTAAAGATCTTGTCAATATTTGCCGAGTCTTGCTTTGGCGGGTTAACCTCATTCAAGAAGTATCTATTTTCAGCAGACAGAGCGAATTTAATGGTTGGGCTCACCCAAAATTTCATGCTTGAGTTCACCCAAAAGTTCTCATCAGAGCTAAGAAATCAATGTCGCTCAACATAACCTTTGTACAGATTCACTAAATTCTCGCCAAGACCTGCTGAAAAACATCGGCTGTCACGGTAATGGTTTGTACTAATATTTCCGCAACAACCAACAACAGCAGAATTAGCATCTACAGCGCATTTTCCAGTTAAGAAACCGACATGAGAAGTGATTGAACATTGGTGAAAATTAAAATGAAAATAAACGCTAATATTCAAGAAAGTATGAGTGTTTAGCATAGAACCTAAAGAGAGGGGAATATTTCTTTAACAATGCTAACAAAGAAACGAATGATTGATTCTTTTTACAAAAAACAGGTGCAATAATTCTCATTTTTTAAGCTGCGGCAGTGCTATCAATTACCTTTCTGCTTTTCTACACATTTGTATTCACTTGCTGTCAGTTTTGACTGATCGTTATTTCCTACCAAAAAGGCAGAAAACGTCGCGACACGCTGAAAACACAAATTTAAGCTAGTCTTGTTAACACCCAACCTGATTAAAAATTTACAGAAAGGGATGAATGCAAAAAACTACTGTTTACAACTTAATCTTCGTCGATCCGGAAGTTCGTTCTGGTCTGCAACAAAATGCTCTGCAGCACTGCGCAGCAAAACATAAGGCAAAAATCAGTTCTCAAATTCCTCCGCCCACAGTTGCGACTTGTAACCTCAAATCTTGAACAGTTAGAGCAGATTTTGTATCACACAACAAAATGGCTACATTATCAAGCAGATTCTTAGTGAAATACAGTGGGGAAGGTTAATAAGTAATTATTGATTCGATAGGTTGTGGGAAAAAGTGTCTTCATGTTGGTTCTTTTAAAGTTTTATGTGCAGTGAGAAAAAAGATGCCGCGAAATAATTGAACCAAAGTGTAGGTGTAGGATACCCAGTGTGGTTTTCGTCCTGGTCTTAGCACCACAGACTAAATGTTCACTTCCAGAAAATTTTTGAGAAACTTTGAGAATATGCCGAGGATGGCTATGTTTGTTTTGCCTATCTCAAGAAAGCTTATGGTCGAGTCACTCGAGAGAAATTTTGGCGAGTTCTGCATGAGTACGGTGCTGACGGCCGCCTGTTACTGGCTGTCAAGTCATATATTCCTGCTCAGAAGCTTGTGTCCGGGTCCGAGGGTTAAATAGGGGTCGTTCGCAGTCAGGTGAATGGTCATGGGGGCGAAAGGCGCGGTCGCTCCTTCCAAATTTTTGACGACAATTATTTAACGTTAAGCTGATATTGTCATGAACGCGTAAAGACGATGAGTCAATCAAGGAGACAATTCTCGACCCTCTCCTATTTTTTCGGCTTACACTACTGTTCACCGTAGATGTTGGACTCCGACAAGGGTGCGTACTGTCAACACTCCCCTACACAGTCTATATGAATGGGATACACAGTTACAACCGGGTTGACGAAGGTGTCGTTTCGACGAGGTGTCGCTGATGGAAGCTGCACGATCAATCGTTTGATTTTTACGGACGATTTTGGTGCTGCTTGAATTCTCGAAATGGGGTCTTCAGCTCAAGTATGCATTTCTTCGGTTTACAGCTGCGTGGGATCAAGCTGGAATGAAAATTAGCACTGAGAGTTGTTACTGTATTTGTCTCAAGAAATCGAAGTCAGTGCGCGCTGAAAGTAAGTGGCAGTTCACTGCAATAGGTCGAGCAGTTCAAGTACGTTTGGATTTTGTATTCACTTGCGACGACAGCCAGTCCAAGAAGACGGGTTGGTAAAGCAAGTGCAACATTGCGATAGCTTTGCCGTTCCGTGGTTCTAAAACGGGAACTTTAAACGCAGCAAAGCTGTCAGTTGTTAAATCGATCTTTGGTTCGATCCTCAGCTATATGGTCATGAATCTTGGATAATGACCGAAAGCGTGCTATTTTCAGTGGAAGTGTCAGTGAGGGGGCTTTTGCGAAGAATCTTCAGCGTGTCGCTTCGCGACAAAATGCGCAGCTGTGAAATTTGTAAAATCTTTAAAGTCGAGTCTCTTCCCCAAATAGTACGTTTCAGTTAAGATTGTTTTGCCACGTAACCAGAATACCGCAAGAAACGTTGGCGAAGCGAGTCCTGCTGGCCACACCAACGGAAAAGCGGCCCAGAGGT
>Ga0210059_1011465_pt1 | contig 13553 bp, 9 predicted proteins | sample Ectturendosymbi2_FD_188042 | JGI IMG/M metagenome (GOLD analysis project Ga0210059, IMG submission 188042) | Ecteinascidia turbinata endosymbiont from Florida, USA - Sample 2 (SPAdes) (version 2) | ecosystem: Host-associated > Tunicates > Ascidians > Unclassified | place: Key West, Florida...
TTTTCATCTACAATTACACCAAGGTACTTGTAAGTCACAGTTCTTTCAATACGATTTCTGTTTACATTTATTACAAAGGATTCAGTGCTCACATGTTTGTTTGTGATCAACATATATTTTGTTTTGAAGACAGTGGACGTTCTTACTACAGAAATTGATGAGGGTGTTAAAAGCCGCGCAGATCACTTGGATTTTTATTGGTAACGGATCCCACGCTTACAAAACCAGGGTTTTCTTACCAACCTCGGTTTGACCTCGGTGACTGGAAAGAATCTTTGAGAGACCGCATCTGTTTTATCTGAAAATCAAGATGATTGTAAAACAAGGTTTTGGTGTACGTGGATGGTGGTAGTAAAGCGAGTTTAGATTGTATTTTGAGAAACCTTTGGTAAAAATTTTGAGAACCGGTTTCGACTCTCAAACAACCTTAAAACACTGGACCCCGCGCCTTCAATATGAACAAGCAGCTTCAACAGAAAATGTACGTCTGCATTGGTTAGTATGCGTAGCGCGGGGCCTCCTTTGGCGAGGGACCCGATTGGAAGAAATCATTCACATCGGCTTAAAACCGGCCCTGCTGCTAGTTATTTTCAATTCTAGATAGCCTCGCCCTGATCAGCGTGCTTTTTCACGTGTTATTACAGGGTGTGTTTCTTTAGTTTTTCAGCTGCTGTTTTCTCGCTGATCTCATGTGCTTTACGGGAACTGTCTTCCTTTTTCGATATTCCATTGTTAACAGGGATATAAATGTTCTCATCAGCACCGTGTCGAACTCCGCGTATGCTTTCGCCCATTACACACGTCTATTCGGCACACGTTTAGGTCTGACCAACCTCGCGATTTCCTAGCGGTTCCTACCCCGCCATCACCCTGAAATTCCGATTTTACCATGTCTTTCGCACAGGGCAGCGGCAGCATGCCTCAGACCAGCAGTTCTTACAGGATGTACCCTCTCTGTGGTTTCCCCTCACTGGTGTACCCACCGCAGCTACGACCCTTTCTACCGCTAGGCGCACAAGCGGTCGCCTTCGACGACCTTCCGCCTTCTTCCAGGCCTGTTTCTCCTTTCATTGCTTTCTGCGACGTGTTCGATGTCTTTTTGGACGTTCTGTTAATTCAGTGTCCTTCCCACTTTTTTTAGCTTGTCCTGCTATCCTTTTGTCATTTTTCCGTCAGCGCCCTGTTCCACCATCCCCTATGTCTTCCCCCGCTTTCCCCTGCGTTTTTCTTTTAGGGCAGGCATGTGCAACCTTTTTCACGGGCGGGCCACATTCGAAGTTTGGAAAGTTATCGCCACGTCAATTTTTATTGGATGAAACTTTATTCATTCCCTTCATTAAAGTGGTCACTCAACAGATATGGAGTGCATGGTGTAATTTCGTTTGTTCAAATCACCAAACACATGCCGAGGACAGGCTTATTCAAAAACTGCGAATTAGTTGAGATATATGATATAAGGGTTACCATATCTGCAGAAGCGAAATTCCTGATAGTCTCAATGGCTACTTTCACCACAACAAACAAGCGCTATACTGCACTTTCAGTATGTTCTTACAACTACCAATCCACCACAAAACAGCATCACTATTTATGAAAAATTATTGTAGACGCTGGTAGCAGCCCAAGAAGCAAAAGTTGGCACTCTTATCTTCACTGCACATGCACACTGCTTCAAGTTAAAACGTAATTTGCTTACTGGCAAGCTTACGGACATCAGAGCATTTTTAAAAATTTGTTTGCTGTCACTGAAAGCTTTTTCTTTCTCTGCTATTGCTTTACTAAACTTGAAGCTCAATTCAATCCCAAGCTGAGTGTCGTTTTCGTAAAGGGATATCATTTTCTGATGCCCCTTGCAATATCATCTTCAACTGATGCGTTTTACCCACCTGCAACAACTGACCTAAAATTATCTCGTACTGTTCTGAATGCTTGGAGTTGTACTTCCGCTTGACATCGCACTCACAAGCTTGATATTACACACACAAGCAATGTTGTTTCGGAAAATCAAGAAAAGAGACCTTTCATTTTGTTGAACAACAAAATACTTCACAAACCACTCGTCGTTAAACATCCACCATTCAAGAATATTTCATTTTTTCCAACAGGTCATGCTTCGCATAAAATTGCTAATCTTTGAGGCTAAATTACAGTTGAAATTGCTGCTTTTATGAACTGCGAAACAAAACTATATCAGGATTTTTTAAGGAAAATGTTAGGTACCCGGTATGGACCTGTAAGGACCCGATTTCTGTGATTCTAGGGACCCGATTTTCAATTCTAGGGACCCGAATCGGGTTCCTAAAACACCTTTAAAAAACCTGTAGACTATATTATCATTGATTGCCACACTTTTCAACATCCTCTTTCTCTTGTCCTGCTGCGAATTTTCGCCACTATGCCTACATTCCTAATCCCAACTCGTGCAAAGCCACAAACAACATGAGCATCATAAATCGACTTAATGATGTCATGCAAATTAACAGAAATACTTTCTAACCACACTACTCAAGCTAAAATCAAAATGATAGTACTCAGTTCGCACGAACAACTGCCTGCCAGGTCCTACGAATTGTTCGAACAATTTTAGACAGCAAAGTCTCTGCAAACCTTGCATAGGAATCACAAAGAAAAATTTTTACATCACAAAGAGCTTAATCTTGGCTATAGCGTAACAATTACAAATGGCGTGAAAATTTATATTAGCTTCGTGGTCTATGGTTCCAAGGTAATTAAAAAATGTCACAGTTCTTTATTCGTGAACTTCAATGATTGCAAACCTCTGATCAAGTGCAAAAGCTTGTAGTAAATGATTGTCAAATGAGTAGCACGAAAAATTGAGGAGTAAAATTCGTTTGAAATACCATTTCAAGATCATGAAATATACCATGCGGACCGCACCAAGCAACACGGCTGGCCGCGGGTTGCACGTGTCTGGTTTACGGGTTCCGGTTCATCACCTATGACGCCCCCTTTCATTTTCGCATACATTTGTTGTCTATGCTAAACAGTTTCTCCTGGAAACACTATGTGCTTTGCTCTATAGTCTGTAGCACTGACTGTAACCGCGTCGCTAACCCAGTAGCCTGCCACGGAAGTACAGAAAACGCATCCTCGATCCAGAGTCTGACTATCCCCGGCCTTTCCGATGTCGATGGCGGGCGAACATCTGTCGGATACGTTCGGCATCTGTCGGGTACGCTCGGAGCGTTTTCCCTTCTGCGGGCCGTTTTACCCGAGCTAACCTAATGCACTCCCCATTTAACATGAGACTCGAGGCAGATTTCCATAGACAACCGCCTAAATATTCGCTCGGCCCGAGTACTGTACCTACGCGACACTACTCTGTTATGCCTTCGGCATCGCTTTCGTCACCAGTGCAGCGATGAAGGAACCACCTCCGGGCCGCCGGATCTTTCATCGTGGAGTTTGGCTTCCCCCTTTCTCGCTCCGCCCGCATCATCGTTCGTTTTACTGATCGTGGAGCTCGATCACCGCCTTCGCTCCGCTTGTGTCATCGCTTGATCGTTTTTTTCTGCCTTCCGTCGACTTGTCGGAGCCATTTGTTGCTATTTTTCGCCGACATGTGCTGTGTCATGTTCGCTTGCGTATCGTTTTTTCATTGTTTTTGCGCACTCCCCCACATTTTGGCGTATGCGTCGGTCTGTCGCCCTATTCGCTGTGCCGCGTCAGGTTTCCGTAATCTATCCACGGCGTTTTCGCCTAAGGGGGGGCCGCACTGCGGTAGCGGACATTGGTTTCGGCCCGCAGATTTGCAGTGTACTGTAAATCACACTTATCGAACGCACCTCGTGCGCGGTTGCGCGATGCGCCCTTTAAAGATATGCGAACTTCAACTCGCGCAGGGTGAGAGCCAGTTTCGTCATTGACGTTTTTGAGACGTCTCAGGTTTTTCTGTTTGTATTCTGTACGAGTTCATGCAAGTTGACAAGAAATGAAGATCGCCATTCACGCGACGTCTGGTCTCAGAGTACACAAGGATTGTGCATGAACTCCAGTACTTCTTGAGCCACCACCGTCGTCGTATACAATTACTTCCATGAACCCTCCGACCGCAACACAGCGAACATAAAGATAGGGATTAGGGATTGTTCCAACTCTGACGAAATTACACCGAGTTTCGCATAAGGTAATCCTCGCTTATTTCTAGTGATCGTCGCTATTGTCATCAACCAATGATGCACTATCGGCCACAGAGAAATTATTGACGTTGAGGGAAGTAAAATGGGATTTTCTTGTTGACGCAGACGATTTTAAAACTCTTACTGTATAGCCTCCTTTTGGAAAACCTCTTGAACTTATACAAGTTTTAATTCTTCGGCTGTATTTTCAGCGTCACACAGGGTGACGAAGCACTGAAGGCAAAACCAAGTATTCATTCACGGCGCTACAAAACGTTTCCGATGAACGGTGAGAATTAAAACTTGATATAATTCTTTGCAGTCTTATAGATACCTAAGTTGTAGAATAATATGCAGAAAAATCTGAGCGAGGAAGCTATTATTCCAGGCAATTTCTCCTATAACATCGTCTCATAATTATATACACTGTCAGCGGTTAACGTTTTCTGAAGTTATATATTCGTTTGAAATAAAATATTCTGTCTTACTTCCAGATTCTTAACGTAAGTTAAGAAACACGTCTGGGCCATTTCAAACATTGTTTTCTATCTTTTAAAAGTTGTTGAAACAAAGACTATGAAGTAAAGAAATCTTGTTTTCTATCTTTAAAAGTTGTTGAAGTAAAAAATGCAAGAAAAATGTGTTGATGCGCATACGATTTCAATTTTACGATTTAAGTTTATTCGGACACCAAGATTATTCTCACGTTTTTCGTACAGGCATGAGCTGTGTTGGAAAATGTCTAAGTTGGTTGGGTTAGACACAATCCAGAGAAATATCATTATTGGTAAGAAATATTGTGGCCAAACCTACATGACAAAAAGTGTTTAATCTCAATACCCACAGGCGGTGACCGTTGGTGCTGTCGTCTTCTTTAGGATGTACAAAAAATAGAAATGTGTGTTTATGAAGCTAGTGCAAAATTTCACTGGCTATCCAATGCAGGAGCGGATCCAGAGGGAGGCGATTGGGGTGATCGCCCCTCTAAAACTTGCGAAAGTATCTTTTTTCACAATGAATTTGTAAAATTCGGAAAACACCATTCGCAATAAAAGGACATTTTATCGTCCATTGTTTTGTCACAGCAGTGTTGCGATTGTGAAGTATGCTTCATCTCTCTTACAGTAGCGAAGCTGTTATGAAACTTGACTACCAAGTAATACTGAAATGCCCCCCCCATAACTTTACTCACTGGACACGCCCCTGATCCAATAGCCTGCTGTTGAAGAATAACTCCAACGGTATTGTCATGAACCATCTCCATAACTGTTAATCATTTCTTAAAATGCGCTGACAGTTCTTAATATCACTTTTTCTGTTTCAAATAACTTCCTTTAATTAGGCGTGTTTAACAACATTATTTCCGAAAATACAACTTTTGACAGACTTCCGTTGCTTTCTAAGACCTCGCCAAGCTTGCATTCCGTTTTAAAGCATTGAATATTGAATGCTTGCACGCTGATTCATTACCAGGTACATCACGTCTTGAAACTTAATGATTCTTGTCTCTCAAAGCGTCTAAGCTGTTCGATAAAACATTTGTTTGGATCACATATTAGGAACACTAAGTGAACAGTAGGATTCGTTGGCCATCACGAAAACATTTCATAAAAGCCAGTCTTTGAGAAATGTTATTTTAACTTGAGACAGTTGAAGTATCCCGCATGGTCAGAAATATATATACAGAAGGCATATAGTAACAACAACAGCACATACAAAATTGAAAGTAACAAACTTTCATAAACACAAAAACGTTGTTTTTGCTGAAATATAGATCAAATCTGTGTTACACAGCTTTCTCAAAACTTTTTTCTGATGCTTGAATCAATTAGTATTGCTGGAAACCTGAGCAAACATCAACGTTTCATGTTCAGCTCCGTCCTATATCTCATATATTGCTCATATATTCATTGCCTGCTGTGGTTGGTTTCGTTCACGTAGTCGTAGGCTTTTACAGCTACGTCATGTGTTCCGCATCATGTATTTCCAGCCTACAAGGAAGTAAATCAAAGGTTGTTGACTAATTACAATCTCTACCAATGCAAACTCTGAACCTTCTGACTCTTTCCTTGGCGTTCAAACCGTAGACTATCGGTTTGTGTTGACTACTGTTCATGGAAGTTGGATTAACACCATGCACGGTTTATTGTCGTTTCGCTTTCTGCATTCTGATAGTCCTGTTTCACCCAAAATTCCCGATACGGTTTTCTGCAACGAAGTAAATAGATACAGCTAACACATGCGCAACTAACAAACGTGTCTTAACAGTAATTATATGAACCCACCAAACGCTTGTTCTCCTTTCACGAAAACCGGAAAGGCTACGTGATGAACTTTGAATACCATTGCCAGAAAACAATAAGAAAGCTCGCTCTATATTACGTAAAGTAAAATGACACCAGAGAAGACACTGCTTCCCCTCGATGCTGTCATCGCAGTGCAGGAATATCGCGCATACCACTTAGCAAGACTCAGATACCAAGCCAGATCATGCAAATCGGCGAACGTGCTGCAACAGAAAAAAAAAACGTTGAAAGACTTGTGAACGCTAGTATTAACATTGCAAGCGTGCCACGTCCAGTGTGGCGCGATTTCTTCATTCCAAGAAATCAACTTTGTCAGTTGACCCATTTAAACCATTTAAACAACTTCTCAAACTGTTTTTTCTCTTCCAGTAGATTCAGGGTTAAAGAGCACCTTTCATTTTGTGGTTAAAAATGTTACATCAGACATGCCGGAATGTGTAAGAAGATATCTGTGGGTCAACGAAACGCAATTGACCCTCAAACACTAGAAAGAGGCATGCTACTGCTTCACAGTGTTTCAGAGTTTATAAAATAAATGAAAGGACTTTAGTCATACGACCTATCATTGGCTCTCAGCAACTGATCATTAAAAAGAAAGCTTCAAATTCAACTGTTCTTTGATCAATATGAATTGGTAGTCTTTATGCTCTAAAAGCAAATGTTGAAACATGTGCTGATTTGAGTGTAACTGGTTTTCCACGCACTTCTGACAATCTGCTGTTTCTAAGCCAGAGCTGCCCACCTAAAATTATTCTTAGCACAGTTTTTGTATGTTTATGTTTGAATTTGTTCAGTTCTAAACAAGTTAAAACTTTGATTCTAATCAATGTATCACAAAACCAGTTTTATAATTGTCTGTCTAACTGTTACCGCCCCTGGAAGTTTCGGTGTTGTGTAGAAAACGAGCATTTTAAGCCTGTGTTATTTAAACAGGCTGGAGATGTTTTTGCCCATCACTTTTGTGAAATAAACTGTGAGATGGTTTGAGATCTGGCATGATAAGCTCAATTGTAAATTACTGGAGGCGGCTGCGTTGTTGCAGCATGCACTATCCGTCAAAAGAAAGTTCCTCCGTTGTCGTTACCAGGTATTTTTCGCACATCAGCTTCCTTTTTGAATGGCTTGAGGAAAATAATGACGCATGCACAGCTATTCAAATTGGCCAATTTTTGCATGTGATAACGCAGAACTTTTTCGTGTAACAAAGAAACCGGTGTTAAGCGAAATTTCTGACCTGTTGTTGTTTTTCAGTTATTTTGCTTCTCGGAATAAAGAAATAACGTTTGGTAATTCGTTTTTTGATCTGTGTTGTGTAAATGAAAACATTTTGGTTAGATTTCAGGTACCCACAACAAGCTATAGTACGGGAATATGTTTCACCAATGAAAATTTTCGGACTTAGTCCGTGATCTAAATTATGTTTTATTTTCTCACCCTAACCCATACCCTAACTCGACATACTTACCTAAACACGAATTCGTGAGCCCTAATAATCAGTTTTATCAGCGTATTTGGTATGTAGAACATTCCTCTGTGAATGCGTACATGGTGTGAAGTCAGAAATTTCGCAAGTCAGAAATTTCGCTTGACACCGGATACCATGATTTTAGGCTATATCAGTTGCGTGCAGAAAGGGAGGGCGAACCGGATGACGGCCCCTGGCATCCAAGGCGGGGGGCATTCATATGGGGGAATTGCAAAACTTGGATTTTAATAAAATGTAGCGAGATGCTTTTTCGCATTGCGAGGCTAGTAGGCGGCCCAAGCAAGCGTAAATTGCCGCCGCAACCACTCGTGACGCTGCGAAAGGAGTAAAAAACGGGTATCAGCAAAACCGAACTGAATTAAGTCTTGGGTACAAATATTGGTGACGTATCATGAACATGCGTTGACTTGTTTTCCTACTTTGTTTTATGTGTTCTTTCCCAACCACTGCAGCAAATTGGCTAATTACTTTGTCAGATATGTTGTTGTTGAAACGTTCTGCAAAAGTCAAGGATGCCCTGTGAACAAGGATCATTTCATTGCTTTTAAAATCAACTGCGCCCGGTCAACTCACCTTCCGTGGAATGGCCGACTCAACGCAGGGGCGGATCCAGCCAGTAAATTTAGGAGGGCCGATTTCAGTAAAATTTTGTGGTCAAGTCTCATTACGGGTTACTACTGCACGAGAGATGACGTATACTTCACGATACTGCTGTGACAAAACAATGGACGGCAAAATGGCCTTATATCGCGAATGCTATTTTCTGAATTGTGCAAAATCATGGTGTATAAAGTTACTTTCGTTGTTTTTAGGCGGAGAGATCGCCCCAACGCCCCCCCCCCCTGGATCCGCCCCTGACTCAACGTACGCTGTTTGTGTTCACATACTTCAATTTGACGTTTTTTTGTGTACTTCAGTACAAGCAACTACCAAACTAATGAATACTGCTGATTTTAACATAAATGTTTACAAAAAATGCTTTGGAAGAAGTGCTAATCTCCTGGTGGCTTCTGTTGCAAACAGTAGCTGTGCCTAAAGTTAAGTAGTGAACAAGTAAGGCCCGACCAACTCAAGGAAAAAACGTCTAGCATATCCCAAGCTTAAAACTTTCAGCGTAGTTTTTCCCTTATGTTCTTTGCTTGGTTCATTGTGGCATCGACTTAAACGTGTCATCTTACGCGCTCAAGAAGAATGAAGCTAAAGAAAAAAGTGCATAACAACGATTTGTAATAAAAACCTATCAGCTAACAACTAGAAAATTAGAAACTACTGGTGAAAAAAACTGCAATGCCACTTAATAACATAAACATAGGTGAAATCATTCGTAGTACTGATTTCAAAACTACAAATTTCTGTTCCTTAGCGCAAAGCACACTGGAAAAAATGCTTCCTTCATTTCTGCTGTTTAGCATAGTAGCTGTGACGTCCTGAAGTGCTTTCCTGAACCGGATGCATTTGCGTGAGTTAACGCACAGCAAGCTGCCAGTTGCAAGCCTGGTTTGTACAGGCAAAGCTGTTGTTTCTCCTCTGCCGGTTAACTTCGCATTACTTGCCGCTCTGCTTGTCCAAACGACCATTGATAAACCTTTCTTAAATTCAGAAAATCAAATATGAACCAAACATTTCGAATCATTCACAGACTGTGTAATAGTCTGCGCCACACAAACAAGTTCTAAATAAAATTAAACAGCTGTTACAATAATAAGCGCATATTGAGTATTTTATTTGTTGCAATAATATGGAGTATTTCAAAAATTTGGGTTCATCCACAGCCTACGTAATAGTATGCTCCAAACAAGCAAGTTATAAAAAAAATTTGAAATGCGTTGCAATAATATACGCATATCGAGTATTTCAACCAAACAGGCAATATTTCCACGGTTATTTTGCTGTGTCATAGGGAGTAAAACGTGCGTAATGGAAAAATTATGTTGCGGATTGTCATTCCGGGGTTAACCAGAGACAGGTTTCGTCACGTGATAGAGTAGGCGTCCTCGGATATTCTTCCGTTGGTTTTCAAAATAACAGCAACCCAGCCAAGAAAGATAATTAATTCGATCGAAATTGAGTTGAATCACGATGGTCCTCAGTAAAGCTGTAAACTGACTTCGTGCGTAGGCGCTTTGTTTGTCTCGCATGAAATTAGTCAGCCTTGTGCGGAGGTTGTGCGAGCTAATTGCTGCACTTGCTGCTTGTTTGCTTATTTTTCTGGTAACATTCCATGGAGCACACTCAACGATTTGTTAGCTACGTGGCTGTAGTTTGAATCTTGGAACAATGTTTGCGCTGCTCCGTTTATGAGCTCAAATGCAAAGTTTCGAATCTGCGATGGAAGTTGTAAATCCGAATGAAACAGTGACCAGTCGTCCAGTGCGCTCAACCAACCTTTGCGAATGTTGGCCAACAACACTTCACGGAAATACCCGCAAGCATTTTCGTTTATCCATCCGTTTCGTCTGCATGGAGTTTCGTGAGTAACCTCCAATTGCCATTCAGAGCCATCTCATTTGATTCGAAATAAGTCGTCATAGCACAAGTAAAAATGATATACCAGAAACCCATGTCTCACTTGGAACGGAAGCTTTTTCTGGCCATGCTTTAAATTGATCATGGTTATAATTGTGCACTCGTAAAACATTTGATATTTACCATCAGTTACGAACAATTCGCTTCTTGTCATTTTACTACTATAGTAAATATGATGTGGAAGTTGCACACGTGTTTGTACAACAGTTGCGGATCCAGACCAGGCGTTTGTGTGGGCAGTCAAAGCCTTCACTTGTGAAAGTACCCCAGATTTTCTACGACAACCTCTGGGTAGCACAGACATGTGGTTACCTTTTGTAGGCCAAGAAAGTAAATATTTCTATCCCTGTTCCATTCAACAGCAGAGTATACTGCGCTCCTGCCTGGTACCGCAGTGTTCACACACGCCTCACTGATATTGTCATTAACCACACTGTGTCCTGCAACAGCGGACAATCTTCCTGTTCTCCCGAACATCCAACCTTCTGAGATTCGTCACAAAAGACGTCTCTAGCGCGTCGTGCCATGGAGACTGGAGATCTGTTCTAATAAGCTCTCATCCGTTCACTGGGTGGGAACGCAAAGCATCTCAAATCGAGACCATTTGTACCCACCGCACAGCAACTCGTCAGTTCATCTGACGACAAAGACGTGCGGCGCTCTGAGCGGTCACCGATGGAGTGCGGAGTGGTTGGAGAACACTAGAAGACTCCGTACTTTCACCCACGACTTCGGCACCCACCTTCCCGGAATGGCTCTGCCAAAAACAGCGTGGGTCTGGCTTAACCGCCTCCGCACCCGTGTCGGACGTTTCCTCCCCTGCTCACACAAATGGGATATGGCCCCTTCTGCGACTTGTGAGTGTGGCGCAGAAAAACAGACGTTGACCATGTTGTATTTCGCTGTCCAATCCATCAACCTATCCATGGAGCGCACAGCCTGAGCGTTCTGGACAACGAGATAATGGAATGGCTGCTTATCACCTACCGCGAGGTCTAGTGGGGCCAAGCAGTGGATGAGAACTCGCTCAAACGATGAAGAAGAACTATGCAATCTTTCAGGAAATCACTACAATTAAACGCCTTGTATCATTATCACAAAACTTTTGAAGCACGTAAAAAAGGTGGGTCATCGTTTTTCACAATCTCTACAGTAAGTTGAAACACTTTTGGTGTCCCAAAAAGTCTCTGATATCCTACACCAGGGCCGGCCCTAGCAGGTACCGGGCCAAATGCAAGACCTAGGCGCGGGGCCCCTCTGAGCAATGGTGTTATGACGTTATCGTGCTCTTTCAAGCGAGACACCACCTTTATGATGAAATGTTTTAGCAAAATAACTATATGATTATAAATAACAAAAAAGACGGCAAATTATTGGAGTTGATCTGTATGTACTAACAGTTTCTTTTATTTGGATGGGCGCGGGAATAGATCATGTGCCCCTAGCTACGCCCATGTTTACGACTAAATCACATGCTGCTAAGGTGGACACGGAAGCGTACCGAGATTAGATGACGCCCGGGGCAAGGAACAAAGTCTAGCGCCCCCCATATTTGAACCTAAGTTCTTCTGGGAATAAAAGTACTGTATTGAAGAAAGTACTTGCAACATTGTTGAAACTTTTCGGCTCCCCGAAGTGATTCGGCGCCAGATGCATTGTGCCCCCCTTCCCCCCTCGTTACGCCCCTGGGTGGACATTAGACAATGCACCGCTACCACTCGTAATCAAGCCGAAAGTTGTAAAGGAAGCTCTTCAATGGAGATTCGAGCGGCGAGCGCAAGTGCTAACTTACGTCAATCAAACCGAAATGACAAGTGAAATCAGCTTCCAGTGCAATTACTTCACTCTTGCTGAACGGCACTTTCGCTCGAAGAACAAATGACTTGGATAAAACTGCTAACATGAGATAATTACATTTCTCGTTTTCAGTAACTGCAGTACAAGCTTGAAGCGCAGACGCGGACTTGTATAAAAGTAACATCCGGGCGCATGACAAACTATACGCTGTATGATGCAACACATGAAAAGAACAGACATTAGAGCAACAGATGCATTCGCCCAAATTTCCCCCAATATGCAATTTTATGGTTATTCCTATTGCATGGATTTGGTATGCATACTGTTCTTTATGACTTAGAAATGCAATATGCAAAGGTTTTACAACTACCACTTTACAGATGTAACAAATCACCACTTATCAAACGCAACAATGTGCATGGCTCTTTGATGAAGAGGCATATTGCCAGTGGCGTGACTGGAGATTTGAGCCATGGTGGTAAAACTTAGCTCAAAGGGGCCCCACTAGCCAACACTCAGAAAATGAGTTAAGAAATGATAGTGAATTCGGATGTGGATGTCCGTCTAAAACCCGTAATAAACGCAATTAAACAGCAACCTATTGAAAACCAAAAGAAAAATAAATACCACATATAAGCTAGGTGGTGGCCCGGTTTTTGCATTGAGCTTGCTAGGGTAGGCAATTCGCACCCCTGCACCCCTCAGTTACGCCATTGCTAATAGGCGCCCAATATAATGAAAAAGTGGAACGAGTGTGCTGGATGACATTTGCAATTTTTGCCTTGCCTAGTTTAAGCTGCAGAGCAGCTTTAAGTGTCTTTTACGTTAATGAACCTCAATTTAAGTAGTGTTTTTTCTACCTATTTACGCTCGCAAGTAGGCAACACACAATGAAAGTTTGTGATGTGGCAAATGATAAAAGTAATTGCACAATCGACACATAACGTGTAAGAATTTCGTGGACAAAGAAAAGGAGGCCAATTTCAGTGCTAACACTTCACAAAGTTTTGCACTGGTTTGCGTGAGATTTTTGGCTTTCACCGGTTCAATGGTTTGGTAATGGTTTATTGTTTCATATGACTCAGCCAATAAGCAGAAGCACCATAAAAGCCATCGCATGCAGTAAACCAACCATTAGCGAACATTAGAGCAAATGAGAATACAATGGCACAATAGCTGATCAGTGTAAACAAAGAGGGGCGCTGTGTCACATAGGATTGGCGAAAGACCGTGGCGGTCATCTGGTCAACCAACCCCGTTTATCACTTTTTGTCAAGTGATTGAGAAACAACAGTTGCA
>Ga0210059_1011466_pt1 | contig 13553 bp, 8 predicted proteins | sample Ectturendosymbi2_FD_188042 | JGI IMG/M metagenome (GOLD analysis project Ga0210059, IMG submission 188042) | Ecteinascidia turbinata endosymbiont from Florida, USA - Sample 2 (SPAdes) (version 2) | ecosystem: Host-associated > Tunicates > Ascidians > Unclassified | place: Key West, Florida...
CTACGCAAAGTGGTTGAGTGCCTCAACCAGTGTTTCCCAACCTTTTCAGGCTTGCGGCACCCTACAAAAGAGAAACATAATCTGCGACACCTAGTGGCAAATCCACAGAAATTTGGCTTGAGGTTTAGCGACATTTTGAAAATACCTTTTCGATGATATACTGAAAAACGTATTAGCTCGCGGCACCCCTGGGTATTGTAAACGGCACCCCGGTTGGGAACCACTTGCCTCAACATTTTTTGTGGAACCTATCCCAAGCATCATTGCCGCTACTGTAAATGTGGATTGAACTAAGAACCAAGTTAGTGAAAGTCATTAACCTAGTTTTGTGCAAGAATAGCTTCTACAAATGGGTATACTTGCATGGGTTACTTTTTTAGCAGCTCTTGCAAATTCAAAGCATTTCAACTTCATTCAAGGCCGGATTTACCTCCTTTAGGATCCTATAAAATGTTAGGTTAACCTTTTCCAAATAAAGCGGAAGAAAGATTTTAGCAGAATTTAAGATAAATTGCTATTTATACGTACAAATTTTTTTTATTGGGTAATTGCTAGATGCATTTGGCTGAAGATATTTGAAAACGGCGACCAACTGAGTCTATATGCCTACTTTAATAAATATGAAATGTACAACATCCGCCAAACTCATTTCGCTCGAAGAAAATTGTCAGCATCGGCATAGGAATGTTGCGTAAAGCAAGTCTAAAAATGAACGGAATTTCATTTTCTAGTTTATCAGATTTTTTATATTTCATATTCTTATATAGAAGCCGGACTCAATCACATACATGAACCAGAGCGACTTGGTCATATTCCTGTCAGCAGCAATACCTACAATAATTTATTTGTTGACTGGTATATTACTCCCTCGCATGATTTCACCTTCTTTAGCTGAGTGATGCCTTATTTATTACACAACTTCATTACCGTCATACAGTGTAGTGGCAGGGCCGGTTTCTGTTTGCTGACGAAGCACTTCAAACGAAACTTGTTTGTAGAATTGTATGGTTTACTTTCTTGCTGTAGTCAGACTCAGTTGAGCACTGCTTTCCTTGACAAGTTCTACAGAGCCGAGTACTTTCAGCCATTGTAGCTGACTAATGCCGGGTCTATTGCCCAACGTAATTAATTGCATTAGGTTTACACAGATTTTCTAGGCTTCTGTTATTTGTTTGAAGAGATAGTTCTTTTTTGCATCCTGGAAAATCTATCTTACTTGTCATTTAAAAATGTTGTATCTTGCTATACTTTCAGTTGTTAAAAACTGTCGAACAAGTTTTTACTGGAGCGTGATTTTGCTTTTTCTTAACCACGCTGCATTTGCAATTTAGCTCAATGCGGTAAGTCGGTTTCACGAATTTATTCAGCAACATATGAATTTTGAAACTGCATCTTTATGTTGCAAAGAGAAGCGACAAACTCAAAAATAAGACAAACCAAAATTTATGCTTTCTGAGACATAACAAAATTCTATCGAATTAGTTAATGGTGCGTCGTACTTTTACAAAGAATGAACGTGACTGAGTACATTTTTGTGAAAAGTTGAACGGCATAATTTTTGTTTGACTGTTAGTTTGAAGACAATAGGCCTACTATTTATAGCAGACATAGATTTCTCCGCAGAGGCAAAGTTATTCTTGGTGTTTTCTTTTTCTCATGTGATGCGAATCCCTCTGCCGTAATGCATCCAAAAATTGTGATCTGCAAATAATTTTTAAAGTCGTACTAACGGGTTTCGTCAGTTTTTTCTGCATTATCTGATCTAAAGGTTCTCAATGTTGTTTTGGTTTGCAAAGATCAGCAAGACCAATTATGTTGAACGGACATATGCCGTACATCTGCTCAATTCAATGTCGCTTAATCAAATGAAGTAAAATTTAAAAGCTGAATAACAGGAAAGGTTTTTTTGGTGAAGGAAGGAACCATTCTCTTAATAAATTACAAATATCTTATAAAGAGTACCAATGAATCAGAATGCTCCAGTCCAGAGTCTTGTCACCTCGAATTTCACCAACTTGCTGAGAATCGCGTAATACACGCGATTGTCGTAATACCTTCAACGCTTCGGAGCAAAGCGAATACACACACACTCCACGTATACAGCTTGTTGCGCCAGGGAATTTTATAGGGGCTGTTATGCTATCTATTTACAGAGAGTGATGTAGACGGTTTGCTACTATCTGCACGCGCGCACGCATCTGCTGCGTGTACGAGATATGCTGAATATGCACGATGCTTAACGGAGTCAAACGAAGGATTGTTTGTGTAACTTGGACCTGAAACAGATTCCCGAGTGGTTGATGCCGTAAATATTATGTATAATGACGAGAGTAAGCGATAAGTGCGGGGTCGTCCCGTTCCTTAGCTCCCTAGCGATATAAAAACATGAAGGTGAAGTGTGTGAGAGCAGTTTTGGTTAATTTTCAGAATAAAAAAGTAATTTCAGGGAATTGGGTATTGAGTTTTGCAGGGCAAAAGGCAGATAATCTTGTTATGACAATGTGCAAATGAAGCGTCCAAAATCGGGACATGTGTGATGATGATATATGAAAGTGGAGGGCTGAGCTTCTTTGTCAACTTTCCTCTTTCCTGCATGCAAAAACACCAGTTGCAACTGTGACATTTGTAGTTTGCTCTTGAAGCGCTTTTGAAGAAAACATGACAAAAATTTCGGCAAATTTCAGACAATGAACGAGCTCCGTACAAAGCAGAGAAAAGTAAAACAATCAGTTGGCATCAGCAACCAGGGCAATTGAATGTTTCAAGTCAAAAGGATTCCTCCCCGTGTCAAATGCCTTATCGTAGTTTCGCAGTTATGTGTATTACGTGGGAAATTTCAATGTAAAAATGACTATAGCAGTAAGCAAATATTGGGCTTGGGTCTGTACTTCAGATTCAAAATATGTCCAAGGCATAAAGCGTTTCTTGTTTCAGTTTTATTGAACAGTCAAATTCTCATCTGCTGGTTCATTGCTCAAGTCAGGCCTCATCACCAAAAGTTGCAGTACTCGTCATCATTTATTGCCCGAAATCTATTGCTATAACACACAGAAAATATCGTACTAGTAAGGCCAATTTTGTTTTTGCACTTTGCTTGCCAGTGAACACTTTGGATGAACCTTGCTTGTTTTCTCCACTGGCATCAATTCAACTTTCACGCAATTATTTGTTGCAGTCACAGTTCAGATTCGATGTTTGAAGTTAAGTGAAGTTCTATTTTGACCACAAGATTTGATACCTCCAACACGCTTTGAATTTTTATGCTAGAGTCAGACTTTTCTCGTTGGTAGGCAATCTTACGCGCATGCTATTTTCTGGCCATTCAAGACCCTCTACATTTTCTTGGCTTTTGGAAAAGTCGAACGAACAATATTTTTGAACACTATACTGGATTTCGTCATCTCTGAGCTCATCTCTGTTAGAACAGGTTTCGTTGGTCACTGAAATGCACTGAGACAACTGAGGTAAAGCAACTACTCGCCTTTTCTTGGATAGGTGGAGTTGTAGTGAGAACACCTCTCTTACCAGATTTGTATCTGGACTCGAACATATGGGACGTTTTGTTCAAAAAGTGATTTTTTAAGGTCTTCTAGCACTTTTCCGATGGAAGCACCAAAGTCGTTAGAAAGCAGCAAAAAGATCTATGTGAGATCACTACTCCGTGTTTACTTGAAAATGAAAAACTGCGCTTCACTGTGGAAAATGCTTGTGTACCACATCATGCAAGCAGCTGCGATTTTTGACTGACCGCAGGCAAAGTTGTAGATTTTGAAGGGATGACTTTGGCTGATTTTTTCGCAAGCGCAGCTTTAATCAACGTCTTGTTTTTTTTCGCACCGCCTGACATGTATCGCTGTAGTCTTGCAGTGCTGTAATACGGTCTATCACCGCCATTATTGCGCTGTTGATCGTCGCAAAAACACAGGAACAGTGTGTCAATCGCTATTTCGTAAACATTCAAGAAACTTGTCGCAATGAGAAAAGACAAGAAGCAGGCAATAGTGACGGGTACGATGAACTCTGCTTGCGGAGCAGTAGGTCCGAGCTTAGTACGAAACCAACTGTACCCTGCGAACCCGGTTATTATGACCACTGAAACTTTGCCTAGGAAGAGGCAAAACCCGCTGATGCAGTTGAGCAGCATCACATGCTTTGCATTGCTTAGCAGTAAATGAAAAGCGTGTTTTGCGCCTGAGCAAAACCCATCGCCGTACATGGCAACACAGATGTAAGCATTGCGAGTAACATACTTCAGCACCTTTTCAAAGCAAGCCATGCAGCATAAAACGCATTTCATAACGTAGATAGCTGTCTTGTTCTTGCTCTTTTTCAATTTTCGCTCGAGATAAGCTAGAATAATCCGAATGAACTGCACCAAAGCTACGATGAATGATCCCAGAGCCACGGACCCCAAGTTGTAAAGGATGAGGTCACGGGTATCGGCACAGGTTGGGCATAGGTTAAGATGGCACTTTTTTAGCTTCGCGCCTCTGGTAAAAAACCAACGGGAAACAGCGCTAGCGAGAATCACTTTCTGACAGCCGGAAAAGAATTGCATGATCCAAAGCCAACAGAACAAATGTGGAAGCGCAAGAAGAACTTGTGGCGTGGCGGGATCTTCCACGAATCGGACCATTCCATGATTGTCTACGTTGGCAGTGCGAATTGACAAAATATACGACCCAACGATAAAAAAGTAAACGGTGGCCAAGAGCATGAGCGATAACGTTATGAATGGTTGCAACAGCATACCGGGCATACTGAATACCGACAAGCTGGCTTCCTCGAATAAACTAGCAACAAGAAGCAAGCTCTTTCTGGACCAAATAAGAACAGCAAGTATAATAACTGTCGCGATCGTAACTGCGACAGAAGCAGGAAGAAGATAATTGGACTCCCTTATGGCTGTAAATGTGAGCATATCCAGCAGTTGGCCAGTGTTGAAAGCTGTGAGATTTGTCGCTGCTGCGCTATAATTGTTCCCGGCCGCGACTAGGACAGTAGGCAGCAGTTTCGTTTGTAACAGATGTTTTGCATCTGCTTCATTAACAGCACCAATCGCTACAGCGTAGTTGTACCACATAAATGCAGTGAACGACAAAGAGCCGAGACTTGACAGAAAGACTAAGATCACCACCAGAGCCCGGTAGAAAAGTTGAAGAAATACAATCATGGCGAATGAAACCCCCAGTGCAATCATGCACAGGTATATGGTGTCTTTCCAGTATTTGAGGCTGCTGTTTATGATTTGGCCAGTGACCAAACTCGCGAGCGTTTGAAGACCGGTATTATTTGATGTAGCATTGGTGACATTGCGAAGGGGAAAGTGTTGCGCGACAACTCCAGTGTTCGAAAATTGGTTGACAGAGTTTACCAGGAAGGATCCAAACTGAAATAAAAGTTACGAAAATTCAGCATTACTCGCTTGCACCAACAGGAAGAAAAGTTAAAAAACATTACACCCAACCAGAAAATTATGCAAAGTTTAAATAGGTTGTTTGACAGCTGGTTTGTGGAGCTGGAGCTCGAAGCCAAAAACGTTTAGATGGTGAAGCCTGAGTCTGAAATTTGGTTTTCGGTTCCACAGCTTTGTTTTGTGGGGCAAGTGAGCTAACTTATTGCGGGGAGAGCGTGGGTTGTCGTGTGTGTGTATAATTTTCCTCTTTTGTGTGTAGATCTGAGCTTCTAGAACTTTTTTGCACGCATTTCCGTTATCCATCAAATATCATTTCACAACACCTAGCTCATCCATGTTGGTGTTATAATACAATTGTACAAATAATACAATGGTTTTCAGTTTTCACTTGACCAAATCATTTTGGAGCCGGTGCCAAAAACTTTCAGATGTTAGAGCCGGAGCTGGAGCCAAAAAACTTTAGATGTTTGGAGCTGGAGCCGGAGCCTGAATTTTGAGTTCCGGTTCTTCAGCTCTGCCCGTAATACAGGTTCCCCACTCCTGTTCTAAAATAATAAACTGTGCAAAATTGCTACTGGTCTTTATAGGAGCTAGGCATCATTGCAATCGACCGTTAAACATATCTACCAAGAGTTTACTCTTGTTAGATACAAATCATCTTCCCTGAGTTTACTTGCTTCGCAGCTGCACCAGCATCATTCTGGATGTACTGTAATTGATATATTTCAAGATTTTTGAGGTTTTTGGTCATTATTCCAGGCCAATGTGTTTAATGCCCTTATCTCTCTCGAGGAACCACAAGTACAGTTGACACAAGCGTCGCAGCCCAAAACTAAGCGATAATTTTTGACGTTTTAGTAGGCTGCCCAGCGGTAGTTTTGCAACTAGGGGATGAAAACAATAGATGAGGTGAAACTTTCATAGAGCAATAAGACAAATTTTGATCTCGTTTTCATCTACTAGTATTACATGTGACTAAGCCTGCAAGAGCAAAATAAGTTTTTTGGTGTGTGCTTTTCGTACAAATCGATTGCAGAACAAAGCTTGAAACTATTTTTAGGTCATACGTGGTATTGTTATGTCCATTGGTGCAGTCCTGATGAAGTACTGCATTAGGAAGTGCGGCATACATACGGCCAGCATAATATTCAGGTAGCTATACGCACAGTATACGATTATTTTCGTGCGTAGTCCTACTTAAGAAATTATAAATTAAGTACATATTTGTACAGAACTGATTCTTAGAAAGGTAGCCTACACAACGTATGCTCGCATTTACCCTGGCAATACGCCCTTTGGCAGCGAGTGACACAACAAGGCAGTTGGTGAAACCGCCTGACTATTGCATTTTCTCTTCCAGAGTTTGCAATACATACTTTTAAAAGATAAAATTGACATGGTTTAAAGAATGAAGTTTTACCAAAGAAGTTTCATATCTGCAATTTTTGGGTTGCTTATCTTGTTTCGGAGTCGAAAGTATTGTTATTACTAAGTAATCAATGCTTTTCTATTTCATAAACAATGGGCTCGCTATTTTTTTAACCGCTGCTCTTCAACTTAAAAAAAGCTTCAGTTGTACTTTCAAAACAGAAATGCAATTTTAAAAATTTTCTTTGTACAAACCTGCATTATCTGAGAAGGAATGCACCTATTAATGAGAGGATGATGCGGAAGTATAAGCCCAAAAGGCATGGTGCAAACTCGTTCTTGAATTACGATGTCGGATAAGTTGTATCCATTGTCGAGCAGCAAACGATCGCAATCAGTTGCATTTCTTGGACACGTTTTAATGCAGAGAGTCGCTGGAGCATTTGTTTTCAATAAGATGTCAAGTGGATTGAGAACCATTTGCATGTTGGACAACACCACCTGAAACTCGTATGGACGTTTGGAATGATCTAACCCAGAGTGAGTCGCATTTGGGATTGGCGTATTGACTTCACGGCCACAAACATTTCCCCAAGAATCAACACCGAAAATGTATCGACCCACATCTCCTTTCTGAATGCTAAAACTACCCAGGTAGAGCATTCCTACAAGCATGAGAGCGAACAGAATGAGAAATGGCAAGTCTCTCGGATGCTTCTTTCGTTCGGGTGTGGTGGGAACTATTGCATTTGGAAATACCTCCATCTTCGACGTTGACTGGTGGCAGCAACTCAACATCTTTGTCACTTCTTGAGTAGAGAGCGATTACACTTTCGATACTTGCAGAAGCAGACCGAAACAATGGTGTACGATATGCAAAAATGGCTCACTTCGCCTTGCTCAAAGTGACTAACACCGTTGTCTAAAACACTACAATAGTTGCTTATGACGTAACACAAAATCACACAACTTATGCTGATTCTAATACTATAGATCAGTGCTTCCCAACCTTTTTCAGCTTGCGGCCCACTTTTACTGAAAACTTTTGTGGGGACCAATAAGAGATATTGCAGTAAAACAACAACGATAAAATTGAAATATGAAAAAGAAACAAAATGGAAACAACACATGCAAATTACTGTTTATGTAAAACTTGAGCTTGCTCATTGTATATCATAAGATTTCCTGGCCTAATCAATAGAAAATCGGCCAATTTTCAAGAAATGAACTTGAATCAGGCCTCAACGTACTAGCCACATCTTTCGTTTGGACTTTCTTGAGGATACGAAGAATGGTCTACTGATTACTGTGCAACTGAGTTTCAGTCCAGAAAAGGTGCAGCTACCACACTGTGTCGAGTCAATTCCAGAGCATGGCACAATTCACACACATATTACTCATAAAAGGCATCACTTGCAAAGCAGAACCCCTATGAGAGAAGAAGGCCGCTTTGAGAAGAATACCAAACGCTCTTCTTCACAGCTCCTAAACTTGGCCAGCATATATGCGGCAGTAAAGAAAACTGAACAGTTTTCACATTCAACGTCTCCGCAGAATTTGCGGAGTCACGTGAAAGGAAAAAATGAGAATGAAGTTATCTTGCAATGCACCGGCTGTATAGCATCCGGTTTCGTAATCTCAAAACAAGGCGTTTGCGCTAACTTGTTCACTTCCATTTTCCTGACTGTCGTTTGCCAATAAATTATTATCTATGGTTAACTGAGCTCAAGTGCTTGAAGTGTTCGACCCTCTTAATTTAGAGATATTGCAAAGAGAGTTTGTGGCAGCTCAACATCTCGATCTTCCACTTGGAAAAGTATACCAAAAATCATCTGGCTCGGAATCCTTTCACCAATATTCCCTACAGGTGAACCCTCACCGTCCTTGTCAAAGCGATCTTCTGCCGAAGAGGTTCTGTCGCCCTACCACCAGTTCCAAATAGAATGAGGCTTTTTAGGAATACCATGCTTGGTTGGATCATAGCTGGTGCGTAGCCAACTTTCGAAACGAAAGCAGAAGTTTTCATGATTATTTGCATTTAATAGGCAGATTTTGTACAAATGAAATGTAATAGTCCTATTAAATTAGGTGCACTTAATTAGCTTTTCAAGGTAAAATCGTCTGTTAGATCAAAAATCTGTCTCCTTGTTAATTTTAAGTTAAATGTAGGTCATATTACTGCATTAGCTATTGAAATCATTTCCCCCCAAAAAAGGAATGGGTAAGCGAGGTGAGAATGCGAGATAAGGCAGAAGTGCAAACGAGCACACCACAAGAGCAGAGCCAAACCTGCACGAGGAAAATTGCATTGAAAGATTTCTTGAGGGCTTTAAAACTTTCGTGTGCGTATGGTTACTTGTTTCTTCATCTAATTTTGTCTTCATTCATTAAATAGGCATGCCATTCACGAGTCGATCTTGTAATAGAAATTATTGTCATTTGGTTTATTTCGTCAAAATAGCAGCCGAGGTGAAATCGCACTTTCGTAAACATCGTACAATCTTACTGCAGAGCGGAACTGCTTCTGGAAACATAGTTGTCTTAGTTGCACTGACAGCTTGCAAGCGGAAGATCTTCATCTTCCTTACTGTTTCAGACCATGTTGGGTTGGGCTTTTTGCGCTCCAAGTGTATACAGTAGGCATGCGACGTAAGTTCATATTTTCATGGTCTTCAATACTTTGATTTGACCAGTGGTGGACTTCGGGTTGAGGGGCCTTCTGATGACGTCATCATACTCAGCCAACCGTGATAAGACCTTTCGATCAAGCCTAGGAAGGGGATATGCGTGCCACCCAAGGATATGCTTCTGAGTCTACGGCATGACTGACATAACCGAAAATGGAAAAGGGTGTTCATGACCTACAACTGTGAAAACACTGAAAGTTGGTAAGACAAAGCTAGTCTCAGAAAGTTAAGCAATAAAAGTTACCAATACACGTAAAAGTTAAGCAATAGCAGGATGGCATCGCCCCTCACTTCTCTAGTTTTACTATTGTTGGGGGATCCTTTTAAAGCAAGGCACTTACACATTTCATTTGCTATTGGGGGCCCTTTTGAAAGCGGAGCACTTACACATTACAGTTGCTACTAAGGGCCCCTTTAAAAGCAGAGAACTTACACATTACAGTTGCTGTTGAGGGCCCTTTGAAAATAGATTTCTTACACATTCGAGTTGTTTTTGGGGCCCTTTCAAAAGCAGAGTAGCCTACTTACGCATTACAGTGGGGGTGTAGTGGAAGAATGATAACTTCTGGTTACTTGAAATTACGTGCTTTTCACGCGCCGTAGGCATCGCATGTGGTACACTAGATTGATCCGTGCTTGCTTGCCAGCTGCAGTTCGACAGTGTATTTGTGAGCTGGAGCCGAAGATGCAGTGTTTAATTATGGTGCTATTTGTGTTCGTATGAGTTTAATTTCTTCACTTGTTTTCAGATCATGCCGCTGTTTTAAGTAAGATAAAGCTAATGAACAAAACTGTGTGCCCACTGGTTTGTCACAGGGGGACCCTTTGAAAGCAGAGTATTTGCACATTGCAGTTGCTGTTGAGGGCAGGGCCGGCCTTAGCAAGTGCGGGGCCCGATTGGAAGCAGTTTTGCGGGGCCACATTCAGTGGCGTGGGCAGAAATTTTTCATTGTGGCATCAAGTCATAATGATAGAAATTGTTGATGTGAAAGAGCAAGGCCCACCCCTAGGTAGGGAGGTAGAAGCAGAGGCGTAACGAGGGAGGCAAGGGGAGCACAATTCCCCGGGCAGCGAATCACTGTGGGGGCGCCGAAAACTCCTAGGAATGCCACAAATACTTTCTTCAATACAGTACAATTGCTTCCGAAAGACCTTAGATTCGAACACGGGGGCGCCAAACTTGTTTCTTGTCCCGGGCGCCATCTAACCTCGTTACGCCCCTGGATAGAAGGCATGACTCTCAGTTTCATCTCTCCAGCAGAGACTTCAACGGACAATGCCGTAACACGCCATAAATCCATGACTGCACATCCAAAGCTAGAAAGTTTGCAGTAGCAACAACAGATTCTATTTTCGATTTTGAGTATGTTAACCATGGATAATCTATCGCTTCACCACTATCAAGTACTCATTTGCAGAGGAAATTACAAAACTGTGTCCCATCACTCTCATTTCTGGAAAAACGTCTGTTGTTGATGTAGATGGTTCTCTTTGGGCTGAATAGACCCTAATATTCAGGCTCATGACACCTGGCCATGTAACAGGAATTGTTTGTGGATCGAATGGTTCCGAGTAACTTTGAATTTTCGTCCTCACAAGTCTCATCAGACGCACCAGCTTCCTTCTTTGTCAGACTCAGCAATTGCGCTTTGACTTATCTCACTTTCCGTTACCCATACATAAACTTCTACTTTGACTATACAGTATTTGGCATAACATCGTCAGGCTGTATGCCTACACTGTTGCCATCTTCACTGAGGCTTTTCTAGAGCTTTTTGTGCATATTTTGAAGTAGTTCTGTGAAAATTCGTGTCCAACGTGCTTTGTTTCTCTTCTGCTTCGACTTTTTTGCCAACTTTAGCTTTCTTTTGACTGCCATTTAAGATTTTAGACGTGTCTCTTGGTCTTGCACTCATGGTATTTATCGTAGTTACAGAAGAAATGCATCCAAATAAGTACCCCAAAATCGACTGTTAGAACCAAAAAAACACAGTATAACACCTGCCTATCACTATATACTTTACACATGGACACTACAGTGAAATCCGCTTGTTAATACAGCACCGGTTATGAGCACAAACCGCTTATTAGAGCACGTTTGAATATCCGCGAAAAGTTAAAAAAATAGTTTCTCTTCTAACATCAAATATATAAATTAATTGCAGATTTCCAATACCTATAAACCTGCTTTTCATAAATTTTTCAAAATAGGCAAGTACTGTAGTACACCCCAAAACTTCCACAAAGTCATCCCACCTTTGCACCAGCTTTTCAGACTTTTTGCAACTTCTAATTTGTTAGGTTGTATCTCAGAAACTACGACGTCTATCTGTGTGAGAAAGAGTGATGCCGTAACCCTTGTTTAGGAAATACTTCATGATTCAGCTCTCCCCACAAGAACATCATGAAGCTTAGTTCGCTTAAACCTAACTGTCACTTGTCTTTCGCTGAAGAAGGTGGTCCCAACATTTCTGTCACTTTGCAAATGGCTTAACCGTTAATATTCGTCAACGAAACTTTCTGTTTATTTGAAGGAACCGTTATTTTTGCACACCTGTAATCGTTTTCGTTTCGAGTAATTAAAACTGGGTTTATTTCAAAAGTTTTTTCCGATCTCAAGTTGCCTCATTAGATCTTCACGAGAGGGAAATTGAATAAGACTAAGCAGTACCCAATACACATTTGCAGTTACAAACTATAGTTAACCTTCCGAAGACAAGTAGCAGTAACTGTTGAAACAGCAATAACTATCGAACTGTATCTTGCAACAACTTTTGAAACTTGACCTGCCAAATACGGAACGATTGTAACAGAAAACAGCTTCAAAACTTATCCATCTCTGCCTCACAATGCTGCCACAGGTTTCTCCGCAAAAATCACTAGATTCACGAAAAAAATCCACTAGATCTGAAAAAAATCATTCGATTTAGCTTTTTTGCATCAAATTGGGATTTTTGCTTGAAATAATTTAGTTATTTACTTCATCGCCAAAAAACCTTTACGTCATTTACAATTTTGTTGATAATGATCATGCTGAAGCCAGAAAAATTTCATACCAACTATATTCAGGCTTTTTTCAAGAGCTAAACACGACACCACTCACGGGGTATTTTAGACCAATCATCAGCCTAGCGATTATTTAATTATTTCTACTGCAATGTTCCTGAAAAGAAATGAAAATGACGTCATGGCCAAGATTGCAGCAACACACAGCACGGAAGTGAAAAAATAAGAAACTCAATTAGAAATACTTGTTCGTTCGTTTGGTGCAAATCTTCAAACAACGATTCACATTATCAATTGCTTTTGGCTGAAAAGGACTGAAAAGTTTTAAAAAAGACAACCGATCTTCATCAAACACATACTTTGCAAAAAATCACTAGATTGCAGTGAAAAATCACTAGATCACTAGGACAGTCTAAATATCAATGGGTCTAGTGACGATCTCTTGGCGTGGCACCAGTGCTGCCTCTCAACTAGCTGCTATTGAGAAAAACTAGACTATACATTGCCGAAAAAGAATGACCATTGCTACAATTAAGGAACGATTTATGGTGACTGAGGGCGTTAAAAACCGCGATTTTTAATGTTATTTTCGTTGACAATCGGCCCCACACTTAAAAATACTTTGGGCCTCGCACCGGTACTGCACAAGTAGCTTTGATTGAAAGGGTTTGTGTAAATTAGTATGCGTAAGTTGGTAGACGAAGCGCGTGGCCCCATTTCGCCCGGGTCCCCATTGGAAGCAATCGGTCGGCTAAAAGCCGGCCCTGGTTGAGTCCCCTTTGAAAGCAGTGCACCTGCACATTACAGTTATATACTGTACTGTTGGGGGACGCTTCGAAAGCAGAGTACCTACACATTACCGTTACTGTTGGGGGACGCTTTGAAAGCAGAGTACCTACACATTACCGTTACTGTTGGGGGACGCTTCGAAAGCAGAGTACCTACACATTACCGTTACTGTTGGGGGACGCTTCGAAAGCAGAGTACCTACACATTACCGTTACTGTTGGGGGACGCTTTGAAAGCAGAGTACCTACACATTACCGTTACTGTTGGGGCCCATTTGAAAGCAGAGT
>Ga0210059_1011467_pt1 | contig 13551 bp, 6 predicted proteins | sample Ectturendosymbi2_FD_188042 | JGI IMG/M metagenome (GOLD analysis project Ga0210059, IMG submission 188042) | Ecteinascidia turbinata endosymbiont from Florida, USA - Sample 2 (SPAdes) (version 2) | ecosystem: Host-associated > Tunicates > Ascidians > Unclassified | place: Key West, Florida...
AAATAATTTATTCCCACTGATTGTTTCATCTGACTAAGCTCTTGTTTGATATTGGAGAGTTTCATATCAGTTTGATTGATCTCTGAACATATATTTGATAACTTTTCTGACATCTGTTTTGCTGATATTTTTGTCTCTTCTGCCACAGCCTGTAGTTCATTTCTGAAAGATTTTAAATCAGAGGCAAGCAGATTGTTATCCTTGTTGCATCGACAGCTTTTCACTTCCCTTTGTTGTTCTACTTCCTTGCTTAACTGTATTATTTTGTGATAAAGAGATGCTGCATCAATATCATGTCTCAAATCAAGGGAAGGAAAGTCAAAATCTTTTGTCACCAGTTTTATTGAGTTATTAGGATTAGCATCCAGTTCTACTATCATATCATGGATGTCTTTCAATGTTTCTCTTGCCTTTCCCACACCTTTTCTTTTAATGAACCTTTTTCAGGAGCAATTTTGTTGTGCAGCAGAGCCTTAGCCTCTGAAATTGTCTCTTCATTGTAATAATTCAGCATCATTTGAAATGTTGAGTCTAGAACTGTTGATTTATGTCTCTGATTCATAAAGAATTGCAGTGAATTAACTATAAATGTAGAGTTCTCTTTCTTGGCATTTGTTTTTGCCTTGGTTTCACTTTTTTTTACCATCTCTGATTTTAAAGGTATGTGATTTTTTCCCTAGGCCTTCTTTTTGCAGTTCCTCTGTTTCATTCCCATGGAATACAACACCAGCACAGTTTGAGAAGGCAAGGTTGGAACACAAGTCCAGCAGAAGTTAATCACAAAGGCAGCAGCATAGCAAACCTACTTGTTAACAACAAACCTTATTCAAATAGAAAAACTCTTGTATTCAAATAGAATCTTATTCAAATAGAGCTTCCTAATTAGATTCACTGCAATAGGGCATATACACACTGAAAAAGTTCAGGGAGGTTGAAGTTAAATCTACCTATAGTTCATGATGCTTTTGTCTTGATTTGTTTACTTCAGTAATCAAAAAAGAAGCAAGAGTGGAATCTTGCTGTGTGACATGCTAGTATATGACTCAGTTGCTGCAACTCATATCATGCAATGCTAGTATCAAGTTATAAAAAGCTACGTAGCAGTAGGTGTATCCCATTTGTAGCAAATTTGAAAGATCCTTTGTAATCATACTTGGAACTTGTTAGAAGACAACTAAAGTTGCATGCAGTGCTTCTATAGGCTGATGTTTATTTTTGGTGATATTTTAGAACAGGGGTTCCCAACCTTTCTCTGACCCACCCCATCAGCATTTTGACAAATGAGTATGTACCCCTAAAATTTCTTACGACAAAAAGGTTTAGTAAAATTACTAAAATGCACTGAAGTTTTTAATAGAACTTTTATATTTTTAGAACGATGAAGTAGATTCCGTCTTATGTTTCAAAGTTAATTTGTTGCGGCTGTACAATAAATGAACCCCTTGAGGTAGGCGAATGCAATGTACCCCAGGTTGGGAACCCCTGTTTTAGAAGAACACCCAATTGGAAAATTGTGGGAAAAACATGTCAGCAGACTCATTAAGTTGTGCTGATGATAAATGTATGAAAGTCGACACTGGTGAGTAATTTATAAGTTATGTGTGGTGAAGAGGTCATTTTATTTAACATACTTTCATCACCTGACTTATGCATGGCAGTGGTAACACTACTCAGTAGTTCTCACACCCTCTTGTTATTAGTATCTTTTTTGGTTCATACTGAGAGAGCATTCCTACTTCCCCCATGTTCTATTTTCAAAATTTTTATCAGTTGATTTTTCATTTTAGTTTTAGGATTGTACGTGAAGTGTTGTTACATAGAAGGACAATATCTGACTTTGAACATGAGTTACCAACTTTATCGCAACACCACACTGGGAAACAGTTTGCAAGAATCTTTGGATGAGCTGATTCAAAGTCAACAGATCACTCCACAATTGGCTCTGCGTGTTTTGCTAGAATTTGACAAGGCAATTAACCATGGACTTTCATCAAGAGTACGAAACAGAGTGATGTTTAAAGGAGACTTAAATACCTATAGATTTTGTGATAATGTGTGGACATTTGTTTTGAAGAATGCAGAATTTCATGATGGAATTTTAAAGACTAAAGTTGACAAAGTCAAGATTGTTGCATGTGATGGAAGGACTGCTACAAGTAAAGATGATTAAACCAGTTTTTTGATTTTGTAGAAACTGGGCTGCAACCTTTGTGACTTCTAAAATAACAGCCCAGAGCAACAGGCGACACTGAAGTTATACTTTCAAACTTGTTAAAAGTTAACACTCATTGTTTTTGATGGCTCACCAACACTTGCTTGGAATATATTTTCCCTATGAATAACAAATTGAGGTCATGTCAGGTACATAAAAAAAGTGTTACAATGCATTTCTTAGTGAATTATCAATGCCCTTGGAACATAGTTTTGGTGTTATATTGTTACATAAGGAGGATGTGCCAGTAGAAGTTCTACTATTGCTAACATGAATCATACTTATTTGTTTAAGTCAGTGTTAAAATACATGAAGTATGGCTAAAATTGCAGAGCAAGTGTAGTCAAGGAATTAAATTGTCTGTGTTGATCCAATAGCCGTCCCACAATTATTTTTTCTGAAGAAATGGATTATGATGGACTATGTTTTTAATATTATGTAGTTTAAAACCAGGACTGCTGATTTAAGCATTCAAAATTAATAGGTTTTACTTTGATTATACAGGTGCTTAAATTGTAAGACGGCTACTTAGGCCTTGGGGCCTTGGTTGATACACAATACTGTTTCAATAAAAAATTCAAGTTGATCAATGTTATTTGAAGAAGACACTCGTGGTGATTTTGTTGATACACAATACTGTATCAATACAAAATTCAAGTTGATGAATGTTGTTTGAAGAAGACACTCATGGTGATTTTGTTGATTGTGCTCTATTTTTCTCAGTTTTAATTTTCTTCATTATTTAACACAAATAATGAAGTCAGTGAATGCACAATATACTGACTAAAAACTTGTGGGGTTCAAGTATTAATGTGGTGACTTGAAGTAGAGCTTATTGTATATAATTTTTTAACCCTTTAAGTCCCGCAAAAACCACGTTTCTTGCAGAGCTTTGCAATCTTATAACTCGCCAGGCGATTGAGCGAGAGAGCTGTTCAAACCCTGTACGGATTCAGCAAGTCTTGTAGTCAAAATCGAAAAACAATCATTTTTGATGGGGGGGGTCTTCGAGAAGAACGCCACAAGTGGGGGCATTTTTGGCCACCTGGCCCTGGGCCCCAACCCATTGGGCCATTATTATGGCTCAAGATTTTTTTGGAAACTAGGCCAAAATCCACGTCTTTAGATCCCTAGAATGACTTTTTAGCATATCTGTAGCCAAAATTATGGCCAAAAAACAAAAATTGGTGACAATTTCTGCACCCACAAACCTCAATTTGGGTTGGAACACACCCCTTTTCTGAATGGCCATCACTCGCCAGCGGATCAAGCTAGAGGGCTGTTCATATCCGCTCTGAATGGGTAAAGACTTGTAGTTTAGGCTGAAAAAAAAGCTTTTCGCAGTGCGATTTCAGCCTTTCTGGCTATGTTTACAAAACCACAGGTTGTTTTGACAGGTTTCTCTAAACAATCCGTGACGCCAACGGCCTGTGCGAGTGCGTGAATCGAGCAGAATTAGCAGCACGAAGCCGCGCTAGATTTAAATGCATTCTAGGCTATACTATGAGGTTTTAGAGGGTTTGATGGACTTTTTAGCATTTCTGGTTGATGAGTTATGGAAAATAATGGTAGAATATTAATTAGGGAAATCTCCTGAAGGCCCTTGTGAATTCCTGACATATTTGGAATATTTTTGGCATAACTTTTGAACCAGAAACGTTAGAAACTTGATCAAGGGCTTTAAAAATACGTATTTTAGCCTAGAATCCAAAAAGACTGCGAGCCACAATATTGGCACATGGGATTGGATGATGATGTCATATAATTAACCAAAAAGCAGACTCCCATCATAAGCCCATTGGCCCAAAACCCCCCATCCAAATTTAAAAAAAATTTTTTATTCTGAACTACACGACGCCACTAGTCATTGCAGGGTTTGAACAGCTCTCTAGCTCTACCTGCTGCTGAGTTATGGCCGGCCAAATTTTTGCCTGAAAGGGCAAATTATGCCTTTACTGAAAAGTTAAGATTTAGACCAAAAACTAGGTTTTTGGTCCATAATTTTTTGGCCACAGATGTGCTAGCAAGTCAATCAAGGGCTTTAAAGATGTGGATTTTCACCTAGTTTTCAACGAAACTTTTAGCCAAAAGAATGAGTCAATGGGTTGGGGCCCAGGGCCGGCCAAAGGTGGCCAACATTTCCAAAACACGCCCTCTTTGTGATGTCACCTCCAGAAAACCCCAACCGAAACTGAAAATTTTTTTTTTTTATTTTGACCACAAGACTTGCTGAATCTGTAGAGGGTTTCAACAGCTCTCTTGCTCAATCGCCTGGCGAGTTATAGGGTTGCAAAGTTCTGCAAGAAAAGTGGCGCACGGGAAAGTGGCGCAAGGGTTTTGAGCAATTGTCTGTGCTGTGATTCTAAACAAGCCAATAAAATCACACTTTAATTTGTGATCAATGGTGTACATAACATAAGACGCAATCATGCTTTTTTCAACATTGTTATGTGATCTGCATTGATTGTTTATTTTACTGCTACATTCGACATGTAACGTATTGCATAAAAACTGAAATCTTGTTAATGAGGTTTTATAACTCTAAAAATGTCTGTGAATAAAAAATGGTGAGGGCACTGGGATTGCCTCAGTATTATTCATCATTTCCATGATTGTCAGTTTGGCAATGGCATGCCCAAAACTGATGTTTTATGTAATTTTCATGTGAAACAATAGTTTAAAAGTTCTGGTTGTTGGATTTTCTTAAGTTGAAGATACGTACAATAATGCTGTTGGTTTAAACATTAAATTTTGTGCATAATACCTTGTTTCTCAAAGCTTTACATTAGGCTTGGTTTTGTACATGTCTGTTTGTTTTTGGTATTTTCTATTGTTGGCTTTTGCTTGCTCAAACAACATCTTGTTTGCAAATATGGATTATGCATAAAGATAGATTTTTGATGGCAAAAACTTTTAACCTGAATCATGAGAAGCAAACTATGTTCAACCATTGGAGGGAAAATCAAGCTATTTGAGCATACTAAAAATCTTACTTGTGCAACTCAAACTGTTTGATTCAAACTATGCTGCTTTTGCAATGTAAATTAGTTTTCAAAGGAAAAATTGCAAATAGTAGAAAACATTCAAGGAAAATATTCCATTAATCGAAACCTTTAGGCTGATGGAACACCTTTCAATTAATGATTTTGCAAGGTTTTATTCTTTAAACTATTCAAAGTGCTGCTTTTTCCATTTGTAATTGTTGTGCTTTGTGGTTTATTGCTGGAAAGTCTGCATGATCAGCAACATCATATGCTGGATTGACTTGTGGGCTCACCATTGCTATGTTTTATGTTTAAATTTTATAATGCTTCACTGGTAATAGATAGTTTGCATCATGGTTTATCATTGGTAAGGGATATGCTGTTGTTGAGAATTTATTAAAAAGATGCAAAAGTTGGTTGATTCTTTGAAAGTGTTGTATGACTTATCAAGGTTACTTAGGCTTAAGTTTACTAAGCTAGAGATGTGCTTACAGCATTTTGCAAATGCATGGTATAATTAACGACATCTTGTGTTTTCTGACGAAATTTTGAAGCATAAATGCCATTCTCCTAAACTGTATATGAATGAAATGTCTGTGCACAAATTGAGGATGTTCTAGATATAAGAATATATAGGTTCAATTTCAGCAGGAAATTTTAAATGTTGCCAACTGCATGATGATACCTATGGTTTAATGAAAGCATTGGAATTTTAATGTGAGTTTGCTTAAATTTTTGCTGTGAAATTGTTCTTGCTGTGACTTTTCCAAACCATATTTTTATGATCACTTTCAGTTTGAATATTTAGGTGAATTTGCAAAAAGGTAGTGTTGTTGAGATACTTTCTGAATATTAGCAAGCTCTCAGTGAGGGTGTTGAGAAAATGATACAAGAATATTTTGGTTAAAAGTGGTCTTTTTACTGTTGTTGACTGGTCTAGAAATGGTGACTAATGTCTACTGTATGTTGCATCTGGCATTGCTCTCACATCCTGGCCACAGCATTGATCTGTTGTGATTGGAGAGCCAAGCAGCAAGTGCGTGAAGCTTCACACTGGCAGCAAGTAACAATGAAGAGATCTTATGCCATACTCACTCTGTTCTTGCTTGTTCATGCCATATACATATATAGGGTCTATTATTAGTGCACAGCCCTATGTAGTGCATCATGCATGTGATCCTTTGCTACTGAGAGTCCTCAACAGTCCTTTATTTGGCAGAAATTTCAACTAAGATAACTTGCAACATCTACTGATGAATTTACTGTTTAGTTAAGATCTGCTTCCTCCATGTCTATCATTGCTATTAGAAGGACACTAAACACTGTCACATCTGAGGTGACACTGAAAGCTGCCATAAATGCAGCTGTCAATTTCAGTTTTTCTGCTTTTTTGTTTTAACTCTTTGGCGTCCGGCTGGTTTCGGGGATTTTTGGCAAAAAACACCTAAACGCATGTGGCTTTGCGCTGGAATTTCTCCTGTCTGGTATGCTCTACAGACCCGGTAAAAGTCTCAAAATACATGGCAAGTCTTTTAGTCTGCACTCGAAAAAAATGTTTTTGCTTGGGGGATGCGGGTTTTTTGTGAGTGACATCATAAGTGGAGGACTTTTAAGCCATCTTGGCCCCCTTTGCCTGGCCCTGGGTGCCAACCGTTAGGTGGTAGTATTTCGCTGAAGTTTTTACTAGAAACTAGGCTACAATCCGAGTCTTTTGATACTTTGGATGACCTGCTGGGGTTTCAGGTTCAAAAGTTGTGATGTAAGTTAGTGAAAATATTTGACTAATTAGCTAATTAGATAATTAATTAATTTGTTTATTTTGGATCATAAGTTTTGAACCAGAAACGCTAGAAAGTCGATCAAAGGCTCAAAAGACTCTGACTCGAGTCTAGTTTCCAATGAAAACTTTAGCGAAATACTTGGGCCTAGCGGTTGGACCCTAGGCCAGGCAACATGAGCCAAAATGACCTTAAAATTACTTCACTTATGACGTCAGTCACAAAAGATCCAAACCCCCCAACCAAAAAAATTTTTTTCGAGTGCAATCTACTAGACTGGCCAATCTGTTTGAGCCCTTGAACAGCTCTCTTGAACAAAGTAAGACCTAAGAATAATAATAACAGTAGCACCAAGTTTTGTTCTTTATGCAACAGAACTTAGTTGAATTCCCTTCACATGTCACATTTTTTAAATAACTCATCTTGTACTTTGGATCTCACCATGTGGCATGCTCATGTGAATAGTTGAGGCAAAGTTTTTAAAAACAAAGGTAAAGCTGTCTTATAATTCGTTGAAGTCAATTTCCTTAAACCAAGACAAAGTGTGTGAATATTCTTAAATGGTACAAATTTTTGTGCGAAACCTTTGAATATTGGTATGACACCTGTTTTTCTCCTTCAGAGTAGTCAATGACCAGCTACAACCACAACACATGATGTTATTATAGTCAAATAGAGTAAAAATCATGTGCTGTTATAATGCATCTTTGTGCGCAAAGGCACAAGATTTTAATATGTTTGTTGTCCTTGTATAAGGTGAAAAATGGTTAGTTATATATGTAAATAGTGCACCTTACTTTAACCAAAACTATTGGAAAAGGGTGTGGCATCGTATACTTATCAGGTATATAAATTACTTTCTTTTTACCTTTAGTGGAAAGAAAAGTTTGAGGTTTTCCACCAAAGTTTTAATTGTTATCCACTGGTTGCCCCAAAACTCCAAATGAGCAGAAACTTGCTGTTTTGCAGAATGCGTGTTGTGTAGCATTTGACAAACAGTTGCTCTCAGACAGCACAACCTTCCTGACATGCTGAATGTTAAATTCCACCACATAGCATTATCAAGGACAAGTTCCAGTTTGTTTCCTAAGTCTTGCATCAACTTCAACTCTGGCAACAGTGATAACTTCACAAAAGAAATGTATATCATGATGTGTAAAAAATATCTGCGTGATGTCTTATGTCACACAAACAAACATATGTCCATTTGTGTGACATCGTTGATTATCTTCTCTCATGTGTGCGACATATGATGATTGCTATTTACATATTGTGTTGGAAGCGAGTGTCAAAAAATGAAAAAAGTGAGCTTAATGGTGCTAGGCGGAAATTACACCCAAATGGCTAATTGGCTATGCACAAAAGTCATTGTGTGGAAGATATAAGCCAGTCCAACAGGTAAACATTGGTATTTTGAATTTGGATAGTTTTAGATCTGAATCAATCCAAATTTGCTAATTGTGAAATGCATTATTCTAGTTGTCAGAGAACTATGTGCCATAAAGAATAGTGTTACATCGCAAATTCTTGGGTTGCCTGCTGAAGGATTGTTTGCTTTGATTGGTCAATCCTGCATTCCACGCTTGCAATGACTGCCTTATGTTACTTCGCTTTAATGGCTTCTTTAAGTAGTCTCGATTTGATTTTGTTGCCAGTTTTCTGAAGAGTGTGGTGTTAACCATTTGCACGCGGTTCTGTAACTATTTGAAACCGCACCGGACTGTACTCATTGTGTTATGTGTTGGCTGTTATTCCGACTTGTAGTAAACGGAGTTTGATGGTTATGATGTGAGTTTTGATTTTTACACATGCTACGTCTCAATCAAGGTGCGAGCGCACAACGAAGATGTAACAAATAGGACAGATTATTAGTGTTAACACTTCCGTGCTTGCTGTATGTAAATCTACAAATGTTGGAATCTATGCAGCAGTGTAAATGTACATTTTACTGAAAATTGTGATCTTGGGCACTCATTCTAATGTTTTTTTGCCTGGAAATGGCTTGAAATTGTGGTCCTAGTTTGTATTGGAATAATCCAGGTTTTGAAATGAGACATCAAAGCTGTTTGAAAGAATGGTTATTTTGAGTTGATCCACTTACGGAGGACCAATATCCTGCAGCAGTGACTACGATTTTGTGTGATGGAATTGCTTTGATATGCTGCCAAATGCTAGGAAAGCTGGAAAACATATTTGCAAACATGTACACATAGGCATGTTGATAAAGTTCAATTGCTTAACACCAAGGTCAGATGCTTTTGTGGTATCAAAAAAACTTCCTATAATGAAACTTTCTGCAAAAAGATGGCAGCTGTAGGCCCAGGCTTGTTGCAGTGGTATGTAGCCTAAAGTGTTTTGGAAATGATTTTATTTTTTGGTAGTTGATTATGGTAAAGGCAACAAAACATGTAGCATGTTTACCACTTTAGCCTACAAGTAGAGAATGCCTAGCAGTGTCCACCTTCCGGAATTTGAATTTCCCACCAAAACTACCCAGTAACGGTGGATATTGTGGTAGGGAAACCACCCGGTAGCAAAAGTGTTAATAAATTAGTGATGGAGCAACAGCTTGAGCCTCTTGATATATAATTAATCAAAATGCAATAGCATAGTGGTTTTCATTAGCAAATACTAGTGATGTATTTTGTGGGTTTTGCCAATATAATACATAGGCATCATTGTATTAGCTAATTTATATCTGGATGACAATTATCAGTCAAGCTCAACTAGTATAAACTGATCATCTCATTTCTGTGTGTGTTGTACCACCTATTAATTGAATTTGTATAGAAATTCTCAACATGATTGAAGTTCAGCGTTTTTTTAAGGAAAATGTTAGGTACCTGGTACGGACCTGTAGGGACCCGATTTCTCTGATTCTTCGGGTCCCTAAAACGCCTTAAAAAATCCTGTTGAAGTTAATAGCATTTCAACTTTTGTTTTTGATAATGATTAGACTTATGTTTGCAGATGTTAATGCTTCATTAGCATATTTGCATGAAAAAACATGTGTTGCATGCAAATTTTAAATTATGCTAATTCAACTAGATGTTGATGAAGTGTTTTTATTAAATCTGCATTTGTTGCTGCGTTAGCATTCAGTTTTGAAACATCTGTTAATCTAACTAGTCTAGGAAAAAATGCAAAGAAGTGGCAATGGTTTGTGTAAGGTGGTACTAACACACAGAATATGGTGTGCAGTATTTATACAGTGTATCGAGTTGTTCTACAGTGCATGCACATGCATAAACAAGGAAGGATGAGTAATAAATTAAACACACAATTTCACCATACCAAGAGTATGGAAAACACAAATTTTGAGGTCCATGATGTACAGAAACAATACATGAGTTACCATGTACAATACCTGAGAAGTAGGGAGCCTTTTGTACATGATATTCCTGAAACACATACACACATACGATATATATCTCCTATAGCAGGGGTGGTCAACTTGTCTTCGAGTGGGATCAACTAGAAAATTTCTTGCCAATTTGCGATTGACTGGTCGGTAATAAAATTACAAGTACAAAATGCCAAAGTTGAGTATTGCATGTGCAAATACTGTGTACCATCGCCTTAGCCAGTGATGCACAGAAAGAAGGTAAAGTGTGTTACACCAAAATCATGATTGTCACGCAATAGTAGTGTTGCAACCTCTCCGTTGGCATTGTGTTAAATGTGTGATTCACCACGAACAGGATGTACACGAAGAATAACACTGATATATAGGTGGCGCGAACAAGCAATAATAGAGTGATCTTGTCTGGTGATCTCTATTGTTGCTTGCTGCCACAGTGTGAAGCTTTGCGCACTTGCTGCTCGGGCTTTTCGATCGCAACAGAATGGTGCTATGACCAGGATGTGAAGGTCGTACCAGGTGCAGGCTTCACAAAAAGAACGTGTGATCGGTGTGGTTCGTTGTAAAAAGGAGGGGATGTTGTTGCAACCTCTCCGGTGGTGTTGTGTTAAATGTGTGATTCACCACAAACGGGATGTGCTCGAAGAATAACACCATATATGTGGTGCAAACAAGCAATAATAGAGTGATTGTGGCGTGTAAGCTCTGCCGATACTAACATGTGAACGATTGAACGTAATGGCTAGCATGCTTGCTGTCACAGTGTGAAGCTTTGTGCACTTGCTGCTTGGGCTTTCTGATCGCAACAATAGGAAAACATATTAATTACAACACCTTTGCGACATCTGGCATGCTAGAGCCTATAGTCAGCCATCACAAGAGGCACCGAAGAATATAGGTGACCAAACAATTGAGGGATAGTTTGTATGTACTTTCTAGAATATTGATTGAAAAGTGTTGTTTTTCTTATCAATTCAACACAAAACCAAGCACAATCGACCAGCTGACACATGGTGATCGATCCCTCGATTGCAATTGACTTGTTGGCCACCCCTGTCCTATAGCATCAAGGTTGGTCAATGGTCAGACCATCGCTTGTATTAAAATTGTATTGACCAAGAAAATCCTGAAGCTGACTTTTTCGTTAAAATGTTAGTTTGTGTAGTGCCTGATTAAGTTTTTGAACTTTGCCATTTCTTTTTTGACAGACCAATTTTGTGAGATGTGTTAATCACTGTCAACACATCACATGGTATTGTTCAGCCTAGATGTTTTTCTGTTACCTATTACAATTACTTCGGAGTTATGAGGCAGCAAGGATCAAAATATCACCTTCCCCTACATATTTAACACCTTCGCTGCCATGGTTTCACCCAAAACCAGCAGTTGACATGTGTCTTAGCTACAGCATAACTTCTTGTCTGCTAATTACACTAGAGAGCTGTTCAAACTCTCAAAAGACTTTAAGTCTTTGAGTCTGCAACGAAAAAAAATTTTTGTTTTAAGGTTTTGGACTTTTTACGAATGACATCATAAGTAGGGTAGGCTTTAGGCTGTTTTGGCCCACTTCATCTGGCCCTTGGCCCAAACCGCTAGATGGTAGTATTTTGCTCAAGATTGGAAACCACTCTAAAATGTGAGACTTTGGTGACTTGCTGTGGTTTCAGGCTCAATAGGTTTGACCTAAAAACAACAAAATAATTAATTGGACTATAATTAGATAATTAATTTGTTGTTTTTAGGCCATAACTTTTGAACCACAAATGCTAGAAAGTTGATCAAAGGCTCAAAAGACTCAGAATCTAGCCTGATTTCCAATAAAAACTTAGAGTGAAATCCTTCCATCTACTGGTTGGGCCTTAGGCTAGGTAACATGAGTCAAAATGGCCCCAAAACCTACCTCACTCATGAGGTCACTCACAAAAAAAACGAAACCTCAAACTGAAAATTTTTGTTTCATTACAGACTTGAAGTTTCATTACAGACTTGCTGAGTCTTCTGAGGGTTTGAACAGTTCTCTAGCACAATCGACTAGCGATTTGGAGTTGGTAAGTGGTGTGAAAATAGCGGCTCGTGTGTGATTTCAAAGTATGATATATTCGTCCACATACAGCAAACATGTTAACAAAAATAATAATCAGGGTTCCCACGCAATATTGAAAGTATTGAAAAAGTATTGAATTTCAAAATTGGTTTTCAAGACCTTGAAAAGGTATTGAATTTGGCCAAAATGTATATTATGTATTGAAAAAGTGTTGAAATTCCAAATGGAAAAGAAATCTGAAGTATCTGGGCAGAATTTTACTGAAAGCAAAGCAATTCATTATTTATTCAGTGTTGATCAATGTGTGAAATTGAGTTTTATGATTAAGAATTTCGAAAAGTGAAGAGAAGTAATGGGATTGAACTTCTTAAATTTAGTATTGAAAAGGTATTGAAAAAGAAGGAAAAAGATTTTTTTAAATGTGTGGGAACCCTGAATAATGCAACACATAGCCTATCCCTGTTCACATCTGGTGATTGCTGCAGGTATGTTCCCGAAGTTGCTGAGCAACTGCTAGTCCAATAGCATAACTTGCGTACTCCCATGCATGCAATATACAAGAATGATCAATATAACATCACTTAGGTCAACACATGTGTAACATGAACGCTCGATACTAATTGGAAATAGCTATCAGGAAACTGAATGAACAATGTGGCTTCAGTCATTGATTAGAAATGATTGCTTTCTAAGAGTCACTTTTGATTCAGGAATGGAGTTAAGTTGCCAAAGAGTTACCCACTTTACACTGCACTGTTATGAGATTCGCGTTGGATTGGGAATCCCACAAATTGCTCAAGCACGACCGTGAGTGTCTCACCGAGCTGCTTGAGCGCGTATTTTCTGCTGCTTGAGCGCATAACCATATGCGATTCAGCGAATCCAACTTGCAGGGGAAGATTAGGAGTCTGATAATTTATTAAACGGTCTGTCTGATAATTTATTAAACTCTTCATTAAACGGTCTGTCACAAACGCACATGTTGCGATTACAACGCGTTCAAAACACCGCCGCACGTTTGATCTGTCGTATTAAGAAATTTGACCACATTTCGACGTCTCTCCAGTCTCTTCACTGGCTTCCCGTTCTGTTTAGGCCGCGTTTCAAACTTCTATGCATTGTATTTCGAGCTTTGCGTGGCGTTGGCCCCCTTTATCTTCAAGAGTTGATCT
>Ga0210059_1011468_pt1 | contig 13550 bp, 5 predicted proteins | sample Ectturendosymbi2_FD_188042 | JGI IMG/M metagenome (GOLD analysis project Ga0210059, IMG submission 188042) | Ecteinascidia turbinata endosymbiont from Florida, USA - Sample 2 (SPAdes) (version 2) | ecosystem: Host-associated > Tunicates > Ascidians > Unclassified | place: Key West, Florida...
CCAAGTAGTGACATTGCAATTTGTTTTGTTTAAATTGCTAAATTTCTTTGAAAGTTTTAATTCATCTTATTGTTACTTATTAGCAGGCCCGCAATCAGTTTGGGACACCAGGGGTGGTGAAGAGTGTTCTGAGATGGGCCCAGAATTTTAAATTATGTCCAGTAATTTTCAATTATGCCCAATACATTTTTCTAGGGGGGTGACAAACTTTGCAGGGGGATTCTCCCCTGCACCCCCTCTGGTTACAGGCCTGCCTATTAAAGGTGTTTCATAATCAGTTACTCAGCCTTGAGGTTTTTATTTCATGATTATGCTATTCATTATTTTTTTAAACCAAAATAAATCAATATTTTAATCATTTTGAAGCAGGTATACCATAAAAGTATCAAACGTGAGATGATTGTGTTAAACATGTGTTATATGTTTTTTTTTAATTTTTTTAAAGATGATGTCACTTTAAAGCAACTGTTTTCATGTATTTCAAATGTTAGAAAATTTTCTAATCTGGTTTATTGTTGCCCTAGTTCTTCAAACAAGAATTTTTTTTTATACAAATTCAAAAGCATTTTTTGAAAAACCTGATGGTTTTATGATGTTTTATCATCTTTACTACACCATTTAAAATAAGTTAGAATGTAGCCTAGTCTTGGCTGTGCAGTAGTTTTTTTTATAAATAATTGAAGTAGCAATGAACAGCATACAAATGACTTTAAAAAAGTATAATCATGTAATAAAACAATGAGTTAAACTACCAAATTTGCTTTAACCAAATTTGAATAAGGCTGCAGGACTGAAATCAATTTCCTAAATTATAGAAATTACTTATGAATTCAAACCCTTCACCTTTTCAGAGACTGAGTTAAACCATCTGACCATTTTTGCCTTAGGAACCTTAACATGGATGAAAAGTGTGAAAATATTCTTGAAAATAACATTTTTTCATATTTCAACCTAATTTATTTCTGTTGCATATACACTGCAAGCTTTGAGGAGAACACCATTTTGGTTGTCAACCAACTGCTAAGGGCTACTGGTGGAATTTCTTCATTTTTTCTCCTTTTTTTGTCTTTACTATGGGCACCTGTATTTTTTGCTGAAACATTCTGGTCGTTTGTCTGAAACAGCTTAAACACGTTTGTCAACTTCCATTTTCAGTGAATTTTTAGAAAATTCAGTCAATGACCAAAAAAGCAAATGGGTGAGAGGGTAAAGTAAAAATATTTTTGGATGACATCATCAGAGCCTTAAGAAAAAAATTCAAATGGCAATTGACTTGCTTTTCTTTTAAAAATAAATAAGCAAAATCTACGTCTTTCGAGCCCTTGATTGGCCACGTAGCTTTAGTGGTTGGCAAGTTATCACCTAAAAGCAACAAGTAATTAATTAATCCCAAAGAATGTCAGACAAGCAGCAATACATCAGGAAAAACTGTTTGGTGGAGTTTCCTCGTTTAGGGCATGCAAGGATTTGTTTCAACTTTTTGTGGTCCTTTGTGCACACAATCTTGGACCACCCTGATTTGGATAACTCACTTGAAGTATAAAACGTGCCAGTACAGAACCAACTCTTTGATCAAAAGATTGGAAGAATTATTTACTGACCCACCTGAGTGCCCCAAGGTAGTGCTGCTTAAACATGTTGACATCATCCTGGCTGTTGCCATAAAAGCAAAAAATACCAAGATTGCTTTTTTCAACATTCTGCACTTAATAAAACGATCATCTTATTCAAGATGCATGACATGCTTTGTGGAACTATTATGGTTTGTTGATATTGCAAAACTGTTTATATTTGCTGTGTACAGGAACTTTTGAAAAAGTTGGAACCAAAAAACTTGAAAATATATGATTTTCCAAAAGATCACCCTGCCGGTTCTTCCCAGCAGGATGTGTTTACAAGAAAACTTCAAGAATGCAGATTCACATGCATTGTTGTAACAAGGTACAATCTGCCTTCTTTTGTCAATGTTGTAATGCTTATATCACCCACATTGATTCTACTGCCACGCTATTCCTGTTGTTTGTTGGGTTGATCAAATAAACCTTTTGATTATAGCAGGGATACAAAATTTTCTGTGAATTTTAGCAGCACACACAAAGACACAAATAAGCTTTGCCATAATATAGCACTTAACACTTTGGCATCCGGCTAGATTTGGGGATTTTCAAAAAAAAATTGCTAAACGCACGTGGCTTTGCGTGGGAATATCTCTGCTCCTGTACAGGTTACGGACCTGGTCGAAGCTTCAAAAGACGCGGCAAGTCTTCTAGTCTGCAATCGAAAAATTTTTTGCTTGGGGGATGCGGTTTTTTGTCAGTGACGTCATAAGTGGAGGACTTTTAGGCCACCTTGGCCCACTTGCCTGGCCCTGGGCGCCAACCGTTAGGTGGTAGTATTTTGCTGAAGTTTTTACTGGAAACTAGGCTACAATCCGAGTCTTTTGATACTTTGGATGACCTGCTGGGGTTTCGGGTTCAAAGGTTATGATCTAAACTAGTAAAAATATTTGACTAATTAGATAATTAATTTGTATATTTTAGATCATAACTTTTGAACCAGAAACGCTAGAAAGTCGATCAAAGGCTCAAAAGACTCGGACTTGAGCCTAGTTTCCAATGAAAACTTTAGCAAAACACTTTGGCCTAGCAGTTGGGCCCTAGGCCAGGCAACATGAGCCAAAATGACGCCAAAACTACTTCACTTATGACATCATTCACAAAAAATCAGCAACCCCCAACCACAAAAGTTTTTTTTGAGTGCAATCTAGGAGACTGGCCGATCCATTTGAGCCCTTGAACAGCTCTCTAGCACAATTGGCGGAGGAGCTAGGGCGTTGGTAAGGCAACCAAAAACTGCTGTTTTTTAGGTCGAAATCGAAGTGCGAATATATCGTACGCTGGCTCTCAAAGTGTTAAAATTATAAACTAGGTACTGCTACATCGCTACAAATCCCATTCGTGCATTCCGAATTATTGGTTGTGTGGTACAAGTGCTTGACCGCATTTTTGAACCTCTGGAATCCTGGATTATAGCTATGTAAAATTTGACTAAATGCTGATATGGGTTTTTTGATTTACTTATGTCTTTATAAACAACAACTTAATTAATCCCCTAATTAATTAATTACCACTTTTGGGCCATAACTTTTGAACCAGAAACACTAGAAAGCCAATCAAGGGCTCTAAACATTTGTTTTATAGCCTAGTTCCCAAAAAACACTTGAGTCAAAAAAGTGGTTCTTGCAGTTGGGGCCCAGGGGTTGATAACCAGGGCTGCAGAAAGTGTGGATATCCGGAAGGAGCTTCCCGGGAAGTCGTACATGCTCGCAGGAAATTAACCAGCTGCAAGTTAAGTGAAATCAAATAATACCCTAAAAATTGCAGGAAAACCACAAAACAGACTGTACGAATTTCCTCACTTAGTCAGTGGTCCAATACCTGGCCTTTTGACGCAACAGTCACCCCTACCTAACAATAGTAGTCTCATGCTGTCGCAGGTCACGTGCAGGGTTACCAATTTGGCATTTTTGAAACGAAATTTTGAGATTCAGGCTTTTTTTGATGCTCTTGACTTTTTTTGAAAATCAAAAATACCAGTCAAAATCTGGCTGTTTTTTATTTTTTTCATTCTAAAAGACTTGGCTCTGGCTAAACATTGCCTGAGCTGCACATTCATTACAAATCTCTTCTGGCAGGAGTCTATGACCATGCAGGGTGCAAAGAATATTGCAAAGTTTTTACTGTTGCCCTAAAAAGTTTTGATGTATTTAATAAGCAACAAATGTATGACAGTGTATTTACGGGGAAAGAAATTGCTTATAAAAATCTGAATTGCATTTTATTGATGTTTCTGATGAATTTGAGTATCTATTTTTGTTTGGTTATGCATGTTTTACTGTATGTGTAGCCTATACGTCTTAGGACTGCTATCTGGTTTATTTTGGCTTTTTTTGAGACAAGATCTGCCTTTTTTGGTGAACCTGGTCACGTGTCGTAGACTCCTAATGGTGCCAGAAAGCTGTTAGTTTTAATATTGCTGCTATGATGACACATACAGTCAGAGGACATTAAGACGAAAACATCCTTAAAACTACATGCGTTTATGCAAGTGAACTTCATTGCATTAGATAGCATGAGTGGACGGTGGCGCTAGCATCACCTGGAAGCTTTTGAATACATTCAGATTGTTAATACTTGTCTGTACGACTGCTTTGGTTAGTGGTTGCCTTACTGGGTTACCAATCGAAATGGTATTGCATTCCGAATGCCATGGCATTAAAAAACGCTCAACTTGTTCCCAAACCAGCGTCCACTGACAAGCTTGCTCAACAGAAACTTTTAGCACTGTCTGAATATCATTCTACAGATCGGGTCATTCTACAGGTCGGATGGGCTAAAAACCCAATTTCGCCACTACTGAACTGACCGCAAAAATCAACGTTTGAAACACAATGCCATTGTGGAATGGCATTACACTTATAGCTAGAGCTTAATTTTTTTGAATGAGCATAAAATTGCTACAGCATACATTACAAGATGCGGATACCAAAACCAGCACTTTTAAACAAGTTTTTTTTGTGTTTGTTCCAGAAAATTGGTTAGTTATTTATTACGAACATATAGTCACTAACAGTCAATACTAATTCTTAAAGCTGACTTTTGCATCTTTGGCTTTGTATATGATGCGATTTTCCATGAAGCAATAAGTATAATTCAGTGTAGGCAGCACAAGAATCCCAATAATTAGGATTACAGTATTTGCTAAAGACAATACTGCAGACCTTCTGTTGCAGAAAATAACACAATATGCAAAAAAGCTTTAACGCGATCAAGTTTATAGCAAAAATGTTCACCTTTTGCCCAAACTAGCATCAACTCACAACCAGCTCACTCTGGTAACTGCGCACTTGCACTTAAAAAATGCATTCATATGTAGAATGCTCACTCAGCAAAAACTTTTAACACCATCTGAATACCGTTCTATAAGTCGGATCGGTTAAACCAATTTTGCCATCACCGAACTGGCTGCAACAATCAATGTTTGATACGTGATGCCACAATCACTTCAAATGCAGCACCACTAGCAAATTAAAACCACTTTTCTGAAAGTCGCATGCAGCTCCCAAGCACCTTTTGTACGGCTCTCAGCAGTCTTTCAATAAAACCAGTAGTGTAGCCAGCTCAAAAATTGGAGGGGGAAACTGTTAACACCATTTTGTTTGGATACCGCCTCTCAAATTAGAAAATGACTATATGTTCTAAAAATTAGGGGGGAATGGCACCATAGGCTAGAAACCGTGTTGCGATTTCATATCCCAGCGGTTGTTGCAAAACTTCATGTAAGCAGTCCATATTACTCAAATAAGTTATCTAAAGCTCTAATGTAGTAAAACAATTCCTTGTTAATTTAATAGTGCCCATGAAATACAAATTTTAGAAGCGGGTTAAGCAAGGATCAGGCATGAGAATTTGCCACTTCTATTGGTTTTGCACTCCTTCAGTATCTCGTTTTGGCGTACCAAGCGGTAGTGTGGTACACTGCGGCGATGCAACTGTTTACACGTTGATTGTAAATCGATATTAGTAGGCTTAATCAATCCAAGTTGACCTATGTGTACGCAGTGATAGTTAGGCTCTTGAGTGCAATGTTTTCAAGAAGATAAATTTCTTTTGCAACGTCATATAGGGGTGATCGTCTCCAACTTGCGACCCACGGGAAATTCGACAAGCTTCCTGGGAAATTTACAATTTTTCAAGCCCTGCTGATTACCTAGGCCGAAAATGCCTAAACCTATCCCACTTATGACGTCATCCACAAAAAATCTGAAATCCAAAACTTTTCAATTTTTTAAAAATCCAAACTAAAAGACTCACCGCATCTTTTGAGGGTTTGAACAGCTCTCTAGCTCAATCATCTGGTGAGTTATGAAGTTGAAGGAAAAAAGTGGCTCACGTGGGTCTTAAAGGTAAACGACCCAGTGCTGAATGCATTAAGCTGTAAACAAAGTGCATGAGCTTAAAGTGATGAATAAGCTCCAATAAGGTTGTAAGGATCTTGAGTGTAAGTTTACAAAATGAAAACTTGAATCAGAGTTAATGCTTGTCTCAGATTTGGAAATAGTGTCTGGGTTAGTGGTTCCTGGCATCATAGGCAAGCTAATATGTTCCAATGTTTACAACACTTGTGTTGTTGTAGGTTATTAGCTGGTACAAAATTTACTTTTTATCAGTTCAAGACACCTACATTTTTGGTATATTTTTCAGAAACTTCATTCGCAATTTTTGGTTAAAGCTCAAAGCAGACATGGCAATTCAGGACATGATTCAGAATGAGCACAAACAGCACACATTAGTGGTGGTTGTGATGGATCGTATGCTGAAGCAGAATCAGCTACCACTTGATTTACAGACACTTTCTCCCATTTACATATCAGAAAGATATTTCCATGACCGAATAAGCAAAGCCTTTGTTGGTAAGAAGGTTTCTGATGTTCTTTACTAAAAATCATGTTAGCAGGCCAGAAAAATATTTCCTAAGTTTTTTAATGATTCACAACCAGCTATACAGAGTTACCCTTAGTCTGTTGGCTGCTTGAAACATAGCTTTGAACAAGATTAACACCAACTCTGAACCTGCCAGCTTTTCTCTTTTTGGTGATCTGTTGCTGATAAAGACCTCTTGTCTATATACGGCTACATGTTTGCGTTGTGCCATTGGTGATTGACAAGTTTTTGCTTTATTGTCCTGATAGCAGTGATATTAATGTTTTTTAGAATACTGAATAACAAAATGAATTGACACTTTTGTCCAGCTTATTTTATATTAACAAGAAGTAAACAAGCAGTACTCACAAACTAGTTGTTAATTTTTAACATGATGTTTTTACTTGCAGGAATTTGTTACTTTAATAAAAAGCATAAGTCCTTGTTACCAGTACAGAAAGTCTGTGTGAAAAACAGCAGGGCATTACAAACAATTTGTTTATCATTTGAGATATATATCTGAGAACATACAAACTCTAGCTAGGTATATGAAAATAAACATGCTTGATGCTTAGTACTATTGCAACCTCTTGGTTAGCATGGCGTCGAATGTGTGATTCACCACAAACGGGATGTATGTGAAGAATAACATCCATAAATGTGTGCGAACAAGAAATAATAGAGTGATCCCAGTGGAGCTATCAACTGATGCTGGCTACAGTAATAGTGGGTGGTTGAATGTGGCGACCAGTGGAAGCAAAGAGTGATCTCATGGGGATCTTTGTTGTTGCTTGTTGCCACAGTGTGAAGCTTTGCGCACTTGCTGCTTGGGCTTTCCGATCACAACAACAGTAGAAGTTTATCCAAAACAATTAGATAGAAAAAGTAAAGCAGATTGGATTTTATAAAGAATTGACTAAGTTTTCAAGGTTTAGTCATAAAAAATAGGTTGCAGAATTCAAACATTTGTGGGTTTTGTAAACCATTTTATTAGTTATTAGTGTTGTCCAGATCCTTTGACCCTACAGGAATAACCGTTCCTTTTTAAACTTTTGTACCATTCTAAACTGTACTGCAGCTGGTGCTTTATTGTGAAATTCTCTTGTAAGTGCATGCTGTACAGTCTTGTTTGACAGTGTTTGAGGATACTCTAACGCAAAAGATGCACTTTATATTGGAAAGAATATTATTCCTATGCTTGAAAGAACATGCATACAACAAATCTAGGAGTTGTGTTTACACATGCTGTTGAAATTAGATATCATTTGAAAAAAGTGGTCAGATTAATTGATTGCATAATGACAGCAGTGTTTTTGAAATGCTTCTACTTCAGGTAACTACTTTCCATATGGGGGAGATAAACAAGAAATCAATCAGCAAATTTTTAATAGGAAGTCAATTTCATGAAACACTATGCATCAGTCTAGATTCTATATGAATAGGATTTTAGGATCCTGAGGATGCGTAGCGTTACATGAAATTAAGTTCCTATTAAAATTTTGCGGATTGATTCCTCTATCTCCCTTGTGGAGAATAGTTAACTTGATTACAGATATGTGCAAGTTTGAATCATCGCAAAAAAATAAAAGTGTAGCCTAGTCAGCTGATTCCTATACAGCTTACAGAGCTTTTAATTGTACCTGTACTTCAACTTAGTACTTTCCAAGTTTGTTTTAAAAGTTGTTTGAAGAGGTTAGCCTTTATCTTTTTCTTAAATTTGTATTCTAATCAACATTCCTATTGCACTATTTTCAAATTATGCTTTGTACCCTTGATAAGGTGTGACTTTGTACCTGTTGTTTTTCAGTCATAGACTGAAATGTTTTTGAAATGACTGAGAAAAAATTTAGTCATTTTGGTCAGAATATCTGAAAATATAGGCTAATTAACACTGTTAAGGTGAGTTCTACTACAACTGTGAGTCAAACGACTGAAATGTTTCAGTGACCAATTTGTCTCAGCAAAAAATAACCAAAAAGTCTCAGCGAAAAAAAACAGATTTGTGCATTGTTCATCAAACTTATTTCCATGGATGCAGCAGTCCACCAACGCAAATTGCAGTGTGGCCCGTTTGGAAAACTTGAAATTATATTCTGTTACATCCTTGAAAAATGGCACATGTTATGCAAACACTCACAATTGATGAACAACCCATTTTGAATTCAAGTCTTTTTGGATTCTTTGATGGTTTGTAGACTCCTCATTTCAAAACTCTTGCACAAAGTGTTTTGATGTGGAAATTTACTTAAAAGAAAAGAAAAAGGATTTCAACTATTTTCACTTTAAAAACCTTGCCAATTTGTTTTTGTGTGTTGCCTGATCATGATGCATAATTTTTGTGGCTCTCACGTTAAGCTTCACATAACTAAGTCAAAGAATTATCATCATAACTCTTTCTGAAAACATGTTATGGTTAATTAGAATCAAATGACGTAAGTTAGGCAGAGACATGCCAGGTGCATAAAACTGCTTTATGGAATATAGTCCTGTTATCATTTTGTAGACATGACTGCTAACTGTGGTGCAAGTTCCAAGACATGTTGGCCATTCTAATACCAATATAGTGGATGTCATATTTGACATTAAATGTTTATGCAGTGCTCTTAGCCAAAAAGTAATATGTTGGGCTTTAATTTTTAGTTGTTTTTTTCATACCTCAATGTTAAATCAAAAACGTATATACTTTATACTTTTGTCTATAAGGTTTTCATGTATGGATTTTGATTTGTGCAGTGGTTCCAATTAAAAAGTGCTGTGATTACATGTTGCATTACAAAGGGTTGCTTGCTTTATTTTTATTTTGTTATCTATAGTAGTGTTTTCCATATGTTTTTTTTTCTGGCTTGACTTGTGTAGGCGTTTGCATTGTAACAACTTCATGCAAATATTGTTTTGATGCATGTGGTATAAGAACGTTTTTTTATATGATATCATGGCTTTTCAATCAAAACCTGGTCCATTGAAGATGAACTTCATTGAAGTTTCAGTATGTGTAAAAGCAGATTACATTGGTATGTTTAACTTTTCGTGGTGAGTTTTGATTTTTGGTGATTACAACTCTTTTGTATTTAAATGAGGTATTAAGTTTCACAAAACTTCATCACAGATTCTCATGTGCAAAAAAGTGATCAGTAGTGCTAGAATTCAAGTAACATGTCATGTCAAGACAATGAATAGTAAATTCAAAGTACAAAGTCAAATCACCACATTATCTACAAGTAACTTAACTGTACTGCCAAACAAAAAGCACCAGTTAAGCACAGCAAAATTTTGTGCTGTGAGGACCAGACAAAACCCAGGGGAAGCTAAAGCCACATTTCTTGTGCTCAAATGCAATGCGCTGCACAAAGTGCTGGAGGATTTTTTCAGTCCCAAAAGCCAAGGTTATAGTGACCTATTTACCTCAAAAAGAAGATTTTTCTGTTTATGCAGTCATTCAGGTGGATCAGTTCACAAGAGTGCATGCTGAGGTGCATTATGTCATGCTTGTGTGATTGAATCAATGTAATAAATGGTTCTATGCATGCTGTAGTGATTTGCACCTGACTTGAAAATCAGATGACAAAACCATTTTTGTTGGACCACATTGCTGAACAATGATGATTTGTGTGTGGAATGGAATATTGTCAATACAGGTACTGTTTTTATTGTGAACAACAGAGCCACAAATATCAGCTTAGTCATAAGCCATAACATTAATTAGCAACAATAGGTACTGTTTTTCATAGCTGTTGTTTGTTCCGTTGATTGTGTGCCTCATGTGTCTATTGCTTAAAAATTGTTCTGTAAATGAAACTAAGTTTGCCCAAATGAATCAATAGTTGCACAAGTCACCTTAGTTTACCACTTTACTGCTAGACAAAACTTGCTGGTCTGATTGGGCCATGCCCTTGGGGATGAGGAACTAATGAAGTGAAAGTTGTAATTGGTTTGTGTTATCTCAACGATTCTATTTATATTCTATATAGGAGAAGCAAGGATTAGCTTTGGTGGAAGTGTGGCGTTTTCCACGTTTTTTACTGATTTTTTTGTGTTTCTGCACCAATAAAGCTCAGCGATTTAAATTTGAAACTGCTTTAGAAAACAGTAATATTTCAGCAAGATGTACTACACATAGTTATGTACCAAATGCTGTAAATCCTGAAACTTGATGACACGTAGATTTGTTTGGCATCTCTGTAAACACAAAATGCAACAAATAGTGCCAAGTATTAGCAAGAATAACAGAAAAATTTGAGTAAAAAAATGTTGAGTGCAGTAATGCAAATAAAGGCACACTACCGTCTTGTGAGACGAATTAATGCGCCGTATGTTGCTGCTATAGCAGATCAGCCCTTTTCGATCGCATGCAACTCAACAAAGCCCTTTCCACCGAGACACTCAAATTCGTACGCTCCTACTTTCGCATCAGTTCAAGAATGCGAACAACCCACAGCTGAGAAGTTTCAATTTCATTCGGGGAGTTACCATCCATTTTCTGCGAACGGAAAGGAAAATCCCGACAAACATAAGGAGTACTTCCATTCTTCCGAGTATTGGCATAAGCAAAATCAGTACGAGGAGTGGCAGGCCGAATCAGCACATGCTATTCATTCATCATTGCAAAATCTTCCCGAACTCTCCCAAGCCTTGTCGGAACGATGTACAGACGACTTGAAATTGCCTTATCTGCCAAGCGTAAGTTAAAATAACAGGACTCTCCAAAGCTCTAATACGCTGAAAAGTATCTGTGACTGTAGGTCCTGTTATGCTCAATGTTCTGAGTGGTTATTCTCTTAAATTTTAGGTTCGCAGACCTGCTGATAAAGTCGATCAGATTTTAAGACAACAAGTGCGTACGTATAGCCACTGTGAATTATTTCATCAACTCGGCAAACCTGCCCTTGATTCCTTATGCTTAATTCTCTAGACTTTACTGAAGCAAACCTAACACTGTTTGAGGTATTAGTCAGAAAATTTGTTGAGGGGTTATTGCATTGTGTTGCCACCCTATTATCGTCTTTCAGTTGCCTCGTGTTGTTCAGCGTGTATTTTTGTGTTGAGGTGAGTTTATTGGCGCAAACATCAAGCAATTGCATGCCAATTAAAATCGAAGTGCTGGGACACCGAAATAAATCTGTTAAGCAGGTTGTCCCGTCGGGCATCCCTCGACAGTTTCACAAATTTTCTATCATGGTTTAAAGTCGATGGCCTAATTACTGGGAATTTGATAGCGTTGGCAAGCGTGCTGGGTCAGCTAACTGTCGCGGCATAGTTTTTGCATGCACTCACAAAAAACATCGTGTTAACTTAATTAAGACTGAATGCTTGTGTAAAAAATTTCATCAATGCGTTTCTCATTGCAAGTTTCAGAAAGTTTGCGGTTGCGTCCCGCATATGTACAGATGCCGCGATATCGTAACAGATGTTTATTATTGCATCTACTGATTGATTGGTTTTTAATAGAAACGAACTTAGTCGTTGACATATACTTCAATACTACACAGAATAAGAAGTCGATTGAATGTCAGTCACCGACCCCTGGATATAAACGACGACCAAGCAAGAGGTGAAAGTGAATGTTTTTTTCAAAACATCGCTACGAATATCTGGGCTACCCCTCGTTTTTTGATGCTGCGCCTTCCTCCCCAGGCACACCTGCTGCACTAGACCGCAGTATTTTACGCGTGTGGAACAGCACTTCTAAACTTCATAAAAAGTTCATAAATGTTTGTTTTATGGTTGTGTGCGCTAAACTCAGGTATTTATCTACATCTCTATGTAGTTTTCTTCATAGCTTTTAGTTACTGAAGTAAACCTAACACTGTTTGAGGTATTCGTCAGCTCATATCCTTGTGCTTCTCAGTTAATGCGAGCCAGTGAATTACGTTTCAAAAGCTTTTCTTCTATGAATCAAAGTGCATTGTGTGCTTGGAAATAATCCTCAAAGTTGTTTTAAAGTTTGTGATCAGGGTTCGGTTCGGAATATGTGTTGCTGCGAACCCACTGCCAAGCTTACTAAGATTTTGTCTTTGAATATCTGCAGAGGACAGGAATTTTATTGCATTGAAGGCGTTTTGACTGAGTATAGCTGAAGGAAAAGAGAAGTATAAATAAGCCCATGGTAATGATAGAACAAACACACGGTCCCTTTGAGAGTTTGGGCAGCTCATCGTAAACTACTTGCGCTTGATGCTAGTCCGTTGAAAGGATGTTCTAGCATGCAAAATACACAAGCCTTTTGTTGTTTTATTATTGCTTTTGGTTTCGATTTCTGCCATAACTGACGTTGTATCGATTTTATACTTTCCTTCGCAGTGACTCTGATTTGTTCAACGCAATGCGTCAACCGCGCGAGCACGGGGAGGATGCGATCGTCACCGCCCATAATGGGTATCCTAGCAACAGCGCCATAATGAGATTAATGAGTGTTACTCAAAGGTTGGTGACGTCTGGTCTACATATTTAGCATCGCACGAGCCAGTGTATATTCATCAGTCCGGACAAGGTTTAGGCGGATTTTAAGCATTTCTTGGCTCCTATGAGAGTCAGACACACCTATTTCAGCATTTGCCAACGTATGTTGAACGTTGGTGAGCACTCGTTAGCTAGTGTTTCTTTTTGGTGAACTATGGAACTAGCCCAAAATAGTATTGTAGTTGTTTAAACCAGTGCTTTTCAAACTGTGCTATGGCACTCACTGGTGTGGAAGATAAAACATTGCGGTGCGAATTATAACACGGTGCGGATGAGAAAACCCTGATCTTTTTGCTACTCGTGTTGTTATTTCGTAGCGTTTGCCACTAGGTTTCAAATCCAGCAAATAAATTAGATCTTCTGGCGATTTTTTATTATTAGCCGACGTTTCGTCCACCTATTCAAGTGGGCTTCCTCAGGGCAATGTTTTTTAACCACGTATAACATGCAACTTACTAATAACAAGAAACAATGAGTAGTATGACGAGATCATTGGCAGTGACAACAATTGGCGACGGCTGCAGATTCTTGAATCTTTGTTGATTCAAGAACACAAACCGGAGCTGAATGCAAACATCCCGTCGATGCCTCTATGCATTTTTAACGTGTAGC
>Ga0210059_1011469_pt1 | contig 13547 bp, 5 predicted proteins | sample Ectturendosymbi2_FD_188042 | JGI IMG/M metagenome (GOLD analysis project Ga0210059, IMG submission 188042) | Ecteinascidia turbinata endosymbiont from Florida, USA - Sample 2 (SPAdes) (version 2) | ecosystem: Host-associated > Tunicates > Ascidians > Unclassified | place: Key West, Florida...
CAAAATTAGCCCTTATTGAGCAAAACCTTTTCACTATTTAAGCTACTTCACTGTTCGTAGGCAATCCTTCACTGTCATGACATAACTCTTAACACCTTCACAGCCCTTAGGTTTCTGGAATTTTCGGAAAAAAAAAACGCCTAAACGCACGTGGCTTTGCGCGGGAATTTCTCTGGTCCGGTATGCTCTACAGACCCGGTAATAGTCTCAAAACAAGCGGCCAGTCTAGTAGATTGCACTCGAAAAAAAATTTTTGCTTGGGGGGTTCGGGTTGTCTGTGAGTGACGTCATAAGTGGAGGATTTTAGGCCACCTTGGCCCACTGTGCCTGGCCCTGGGCGCCAACCGTTAGGTGGTAGTATTTCGATGAAGTTTTGACTGGAAACTAGGCTACAATCCGAGTCTTTTGATACTTTGGATGACCTGCTGGGGTTTCGGGTTCAAAAGTTGTGATGTAAGTTAGTAAAAATATTTGACTAATTAGATATTTAGAGAAAAATATGTATAATATTGTAAATATCTTGAAAAATACTGACAGAAGGAGAAACAAGACGCAAAATTCGGATTCAGCGGCCAAAAATTATCCAGGAAACATCCCAACCTTGACATAAAAAAATTTTTGTTGTGTAGTGATAGTTTAACTCAAGTCGAAGGCACCTTTTCACAACGCTGATAACCAGCATGTCAACAGAGATCATCGACAGATGCTATTAAAAAAAACTCAACGAATCCAGTTAGCTTTTTTCAATCGTTGACGTTTTGGCCAGTATACCGATGCATAGCAACATTGGCATCACTGTTCATTTCATTTCAGATGAAAAGCTACACAATGCTATGCTGCGCTTGCAGACAATCCAAATGACATCACACAGCTGAAAACATCGTACCGCGCAGTTTGACGAAATAGTTAACAATTTTGAAATTTCTAACACTCGACTTTTCAGCGTTGCTGGGTGTAAGTTTAGCCTGATGGATGTCGTTTGACTGATTAAAGATTTGAAGCGTTAATGCTTATCAACTGTAACAAACATTAAAAAATTTGATTACTTTCTATTTATTTAAAGCGTTTGTTGCAGTGGCGTAACTGACGGAGGGCGAGGGGTAAGTTTCCCCTCTCTGGAAAGGGTTAAATGTAAAAAACGAGCCACAACTTGACTTGTGTTTCGGTTTTAGTATTATTTTAGTTTTCAGTAACTTGTCATTTTTTGCGTTTTTCGGCCAGTTTCAGAGATACGTTCTGGTCATTGGCAACGGCACTCACTCCAAACATCTCAGCAAAAATTGTAACCCGAATCTGAAGAAGTTCAAGCTGGTGGTCATAGCACGAAGATGTACAAACGCTTTTGAACTAGAAACAAGCGACCGATTTGTTTGAAGAAAGTTAAGACCACTGCATCGTCATTTGCTATGTAAACATTAATGACGTTTGAAATGCATTTGCAAAAGTTTGAATCGGTTCAACACATATTGGTAAAAGTTAGTTCAATAACTAGTTGACCAAACTATGCTAACTATCAGGTACGCATGGTAACGACGCAATAAAAACAAAAAGTGTTGGCCAAGTGTCATTAAAAAGCCGCAAATTTTTGGAAAAACGTTTCAACGTTTGAACAAAGGTGTTTCGTTTTGGGCAAAAACATTGTGTTGCGAAAAATATATTTTTCTGAACAAAAATAAACTTATGAGAAAAAATGAAACGTAAAAAAATTGTATTCTTTATGAATTTTGGGTTTTAAAGCTCGATATTCTATACTCAAGCATGATACAGTTGACAGGTCAAAGATGGAAATCACTACTGCAAAAGTTCCAAAGTTACTTTAGGGACAAAATCGGACACAGAAAATTTTTTTGGGAGATAATTCCAACTTCAGCATCATATTCAAGCTTATTCAAAGTGAGCAATACTCCCCGGAGTATTTTCCTTTGAATTGGAGTTTTAGTATAGGCCTAGTCATTCACATTCGGATTCACTATCATTTCCCAAGTTTTTTTTCTGAGTGTTGGCTAGTGGGCCCCCCAAAGTGGCCAGTGGGCTTCTTTCAGCTAAGTTTCCCCCTGGCTCAAACTCCTATTATTCAACTGATTTGTTGTCTGCACAAACATCTCAGTCAACAATTGATGTTGATTTTTCTTTTTTCCGGTGCTTAATCCTTACAGACCATCAAAACGATATTAATGACATGTTGCAAACGTTTCGATAACTCCTTTTATCATCATCAGTGCATTGCAAATCGTTAGAGATTGGCAATTTCGTTCATTTCATTCATTCCTTTCGTATGTTGTCTCAAAATATCGGCCTACTTACGTGAAATCTTGCAAATGGGTTTTTGTTTTCTTTCTGAGAATGTTTCAAGACAAATGTAATCGCGATTGTAATCGTGATTACTTTTAATGTAATGGTAATCGATTACATTGTTATTTTGTTTATTCGTAATCGTAATCGAGCTTGTAGCAAGTAATTGTAATCGTAATCGATTACATTTGTGCTGTAATCGCCCCATGGCTGGGTCTGTGGAACTATAGCAGCTCACTATAACGCGATGTAAATGGAATATGTGAGAACTTTAGTCAATTTTTTCACCGAAATCTTTCTCTACATTACATTTACTTAAAAGTTGTGACTGGCGATCGGTGCTTTCAAATTATGCAATCACAAATCGTTTGTCTTTGGTTTGTAAAGCTTGCCATGATGGCATGTTATCGACAACTCGATTTGTTTTATAAGTAGTGGGCTTGCTGGAGATATAACAGCAGTAAGTTCGCAATGCGCTGAAAGCAGGTACAGTAATGCTCGCACCTTGCAATGTGTTTTTAGCATGGCTATCGTACATTTTCAGCACGTGATAAAAGTGGTGCTAGAAACATGGATGTCCAACTCTTCATCAGTGCAAAAATTCAAGCGGAAGGTCTTTTCAAAAATTTTCACCCCTTCGTGACTGTCATTCACATTACACAATAGTCTTTGTGAATTATTGTTCACAACAGCTCTTTCGTTCAGAATTATACGGATGGCAGTCGTTTGGGTGCCAGTTGTTAGTTGCGGCAGCAGTCCGGGCGACAATTGTTCAAGTGGCAATTGCTCAGGGCAAATGTCTGAGTGGCAGTTGTCCTTGGTAACAATTTTCCAGTTTGCAATTCTGCAGTTCGTTAGCAGGTGACCATTGTCCGAACAAGAATGATCTGGGTGGCGATTGTCCTTAAAGTTGGACCACCAATATTGTTGGGGGTACAACAAATGACAACACGAAGCAGAGATTTCTCACCTTTTTGTGACTGCATGCCTCTTGAAGGTCTCACGTTGCCAGGGGCTATCACCTGATCTAAAATACATAATGCACTCAGAGTATAGTTTCTTTACTAATTTAATATAATCTAGAAGTTTTAGCACTAAAAGATTAAAAAATTTACTATTCTTTTTTCTAACGCTTCAAAACGTAGTGATCATAAGTCAGCGGGACTGGATTCCATACAGTGAAAAACGTTTGCATATAAACTTTCAGACGCCAGCGTATTTCAGGTTTGCAACTATTGGCTTGGAGAACAAATCTGCAACAGTTTATGTAATGGAAACAAACCGAGGCGGAACTGAATCAGGCATAGCCTATTATTTGGAATTACTCGCATTGGTCTAAATTTTTGAGACCTGAACGACTCGACCCAATTTGGTCACAAAAACAATTGACAAAGGCAGAGAATTGTAACCTTTCTATTAAGGGTGATACAGTTAGTTACTCTTATTGGGTTAGTAGCTGTTTACTCCAATAGTTCATACCTCTTTACCCTGTTATGGCTTTCTGTGTCTACTACCACATAAACCTTGAAATTTGCTATACATGTGTGTTACTATAAAAGTGAAAACTCAAATTGACTCGGCAAAAAATTGGTACTCAATCATGACTGTCCATAACCAAGGACTCGATTCTATTTGCTTTGAAGCTTGTTACCAATGGCTCTAAATCGAATTGGTCCCGAAGGTATCAGACTCGACTTCCAGATTCATAACTTGAAACCAACCTTGGTTAGAATGTGTTGTGCGATCGTCTGGAGCGAAAAACAGCGGATTTCGAATTCTGCACTTCAAGCGTAAATAGTTCCCAGCAACCTGCACTCACATGACCACGGTTTTTAGGAGCAATACTGGCGAAATCATAATTAAATACTACGTGTTTCAAATTTTAAAGAAACATCGTATCATCATGCCGCTACAAATTCCTATATTATTTAATTTTTAATTCGCCATTAATATTTATTCATCGGTTGTCTAGCCAGCTCAGGTAACTTCGTAGATGTCAATAAACAAAAGCATCATGTTTTACTCTCTGCCTTAAATTTCTTCCATGTGAATTAACCGATAAACAACTATGCGCACTCCATTATACAACGTTTTAAGATTGTACGTCGATTCAAAAGGACTTTTCTGCAACTCCTCGCCGTATACCGCCCACCACGTGAGAAAGATCTGGTGGCGAGTGTTCGACGTTGCAATAAACAAAGAGTTATGCTTTACAAAACATTCGGTCGTTCAGGCTATAGAAAAAGTTTTACATTTGGGTATTCCCACCCAGCCCTGCACAACAAAATAATTTTGATTTTAGCACAGGCTGAATATATGTTACCCTGAGCAAATGTGTTTTGAAACAAAAAAAACACTAATTTTACCAAAAAGTTCTAAAAGATACTTTCATCACTGGACGCAGTTATGTGCTGCCGTAAAAGAAATAGTTTTTGTCAATTTACTCACTTTAGCTCTTTTACTTAAAATATTGTGATCAGAAAGTTTTCTGGATTTGGTGCTTTTTGTGAAAACAAAGCACTAGAAAAAAAGTGTTTTTTACGATCAACAACAAATAGATTGACAAAACCATTAGCTAAATGCCTGGCCATGAAGCGCAACTTTCAAAACTGATTGATTCTTTAAATGTCGTCGACAAGTTGCAGATCAAAGACTAGCCAGATGAATGAACAAAATATATCCATAAAGCCGTGCGTTCCAGCAGCGGATCACTTGTAGCAAATTTTTGGAGATATCTGTTTTAAAATCTGCTTATCATTTACATTTTGTTACAACTAAAAATTCAAGAAGATAGTTAATTTGCATTTTAGTGCGCTGTTGCTCTGTGGGATACAGAAGGTCCGTCCAACCCCAACCAGTCTCAAGATCATGCCAGTAGTATCTTCGGGCTTTCGATTTATTTCAGTTCTGTGGTCATCTTCAACATCAAGGAAAAATTCACGAAACAAAACATGGACAAATTGCAGGTACAGTGTAAAAATCTTTGAGAAAATGGTGAACTGGAAACCTTTGAGGTAAAATTTTATATTGAAACGTGGAGATATTTTTGCAGGTTTTCCTATTGACAATAAGAGATTGCACGAATAGCTCCAATGAAGGACTTTTTCAGGTGACAAAACGTGTAAAGCATGTTCTGCCATATTTACGAAAGTTGGTTAATTATGATAGTTCAACACAGCTGACAATGTCTAGTTTGTTGCAGGACCTAGTCATAGTAGTGAGAGACTGGAAAAGTCCAGGGCAGTTTCGATTTGGTTGGGAAGGGGGACAAGATTACATGAATTACTTACTTTCTCAAAAATGCACTGATGGACAGACACAAGCTTTCTTTAGGGAGCTCGAGTTCAGCTTCAAAAGCATCCGAGTTTTCCTTATGCCTGCTCCAAACGCAGAACTAATGTGGAAACCAAGTCCTGCTTGTGCTATGAAAGGTAAAACCTGCTACCGTCTTCCTTAGTGCGCTTGTGAGCCTGGGTCGAAACGGTAATATGTCTATACCTTAGACACAATGTGCAAACCTCGTAAACCTGGGTGTATTTGCAGTCATTTATGTAAATTATTTTTGCAGTGCTTACGTGTTTTGCAACACGAAGCGGTTTTACAAAGTGTTACACGTCGCACTAAGCGCTAACTGGTATTGAAAAAGCGTTACTTCTGGCAATGCGAGCCTTTCAGATATTTTATCGAGCTCGTTATGCATCGGTGAACATGTATGCAGCGCAAGTCAAACAAGGTCGAACAAAATCATGTTACTTCTACAGGAATGAGTATCGCTGATCAGATTGTTAATTTCATCATTTTTTATTGATTCTCCTCCGTGCTAAAGATGCTTTGCAGGGAAATGAATATCCACAAAGTAATAAATCATAAGCCACCACAACATTTAATATATGGCCTATAATGCTTGAACAAGCTCAAATTGACAGTATGTGCAAAATTTCTGAAGCTCTTTGTTTCAGAAAATGAGCCCACACTTGAAATTGGATTAAGCAAATATTGGAATGTTGAGTCTCAGTTTATGAAACACTTGCCTTTTGACAGACGTCGGTGTGCTGTTTCAATCCTCCTTGCGATATCTTGTGATGCAAGTTGTACACGATATTTTGGAACCACGTACAATCTACGGAAAAAAGCTGAACACCAATGATTTAAAGGAAAATCTCGTCAGCATGGGAAACATATTTGCCACCACGTCGCAAGATTGTCCAAATACATTGGCATATGTAAGTAGTCTCTGTTATATATGGCTGCACTGATATTACATTTTGAACAACTTGCGACATTATGAATACATTCGAAAGCATCCCTGCAGGGCCGTCGCCAGCGGGGGGGCAGTGGTGCCCGCCCCTCCCGCCCCCCATTTGAAATCTGTCCCCCCCATTTCACGTTAGGCCCTCTGGTTGCTGCATACATCTAATACAGTATTTTTAAAATGTCGCCCCCTCTTCTGGTTTTTGGCCCCCCCTGCTGCTAAATCCTGGCGACGGCCCAACATCCCTGAGTCGGTTTCAAAAACAAAATAACAAGTCACTGATGGTTCAATATGACCAGTTATCTGCCCTACGGTGTAAGAACTACGAGACGCATTTTCAATATCTGCTTCTGCTGAATCCTAAAAAACATATTACTTTTGTACAAAGAAACTAAAGTCGTACGTGGTACAAAAAGTTTTTAATGTTATAAAAATCAAAATATGAACATATTTTAGGGCGTCGGTTTGCTATTGATTAAAATATAATGTTGTTTCTCTTCGCTTTTGCTCTCCAATGCGGCTACAAGTTTTTTTATTAAAACTAGGATTGTTCACAGTCGAATACTTTCGATTCTGCAATGCCCCAGCCACAATTCGTGTGTACATGCAGCAGATAGTATGTTGTTCTGAGATGCGATTTCTGACATGTAGACAGCAAACCATGAAAAACAAATGTTTAGAAAGATAGGCTGTTACCTTTTCTGCTTTATTGTTGTCAACAGGCTATCAAAGAAGATCACATCAACCAAGCCATTAAATTTTATTTCGAAGAGTATCAAAAAGAGTTTTTGAAAGTAAGAATAAAGTAAAACTTCCCTCGATTTTAAAACTAGTTTAGTTTACTTTCAAATCGTCAGAAAACACAGAGCAAAATGAATAGCATCCACGCAGCAGTCACAATCAGTTTTTCAAAAAAGTGTCATTGCTATTTACTCACTTCATGTTGCATAACGCCTATAGCCAACAACATGAAGAACAGTGATCGAAAGATAATATTGACAGTGGCAAATGCAAGTAGCATCTTGTAATTCCATCAATTGCAAAGCTTTTTGGCAAGAGACGTGAAAGCACAAAGAAAAACTTAAATTTCTCAGCTTCGAAAGCTCTCTACAAGTAAATGGCATTTTTGTACAAATAAACAGTTTAAAAGTTATGGGTTTACACAAGGTTTTTTTCGATCATGCCTTTTCGGCAAGTGATCGATATCGTAGTTTTGAAAGACCCTTTTTCTTGGTCGTGTCAACTTACTACCGTTCTGTGAAACGACCACTGACGAAATACCCTGAGCGATTTTTAAGAGATTCTTCGAAATGTCTCATGGCTTACGCAGAAGGTGTGAACTGCAATAGTTTATTGTTTTTGTAGGTCTTGCTAATTCAAAACTATGTGCTAAGGAGCTGAAGAAAACTTTAATGTATATCGTTAAGCAATCTGATTTAAAGGACTCAGCTCCATGCAAATTTCAAACGAGGGTTTTATTGTTCATTTACCAAACATGCATCAAAAAATATTTGCATCAGCTCTGCAAACTGATAATTAAGGAAGAGGCTCCGAAACATTAATGTTTTACACCCAAATATTTTTCTTTACTTACAATTTTTCCTTACATTTGCGGACAAGATTTTTTTTATCAAAACAGGTTACAGGCTGGTTCGTACGCGCAGCTGTGCGAATAGAAAGACACGAGAAGTTGAAGCAAAGCATTCTTGCTCGTTTTAAAGAAGTTGTCAACGTTCCTTACGTCGAAGACAACTTGGCAACCACAGCTGTGCAGCTACTCTCAGAACTTATTGATCAACGTTTTACATCCTGAAACAGTGTTGCGCACAAAAGCGAATCAGGTGAGGTTTCAAGCTGAATGTTCCTGGAATCTCTTTTCTGCTCATTCTTCCCTGGCTAAGAAAAGGAATAGCAATGTGTTCGTTTGTTTAAAAAACGAAAAATAACATTCCAAGTAACAAATTTAATGGTCTGAAATAGCAAGATCCTGTGGATTGCCATGAAATACTTGCAAAAGTGTCGTAAAACAGCTTTTATTAATCACCGCAGTTTTGACACACGTTTTGCAAGGAGTATTTTAATATTATTGTCCAGAAACAATTTTTTAATATCCGGATTTTAAGCTTGTGAGATCAGTTTGCATAAAAATGTAACTTTTTTCACAGGTGATATGGATTATAGCCTGAGTCATTCTCGAGGTTAACGCGGTGGCTGTGGTCGTTTGCTGCCGCGCAGTGCAGCAATTATGGATGGCAATCGCTTCACGCGCAAAAAGGCAGATCATACTATGCTGTGCAACTCCTTGCTACTTTCGTTAAAGAAGATGTTACTGTTGTTAATACTTCGAATCTATGTCTTGGGAGAAATCACTTCGCATGCCGTGCTGTCAACGTTGTGGTCTTCATCAGTGTAACAAGTTAGCATGACAATATAATGAACTTACAAGCAATATAAGAAACAATTGAGCGAAAATGCTTTGTCTTCCCGCAACATCCGACAAGTTCATCCTTTCCTCACCTTACGCACTATTTTTATTTTTATCAAGATCACGAATTTGCTAATATTTTCATCAAACGAAAAACAAAGAAGGATCTTTAAATCGAGCCAGTAGAAGCCCTAAGTCTCCCATCTACAATACATACTCGATGAAGCCAAAACCAACTGAGATTTTATTCTCTTCCTTTTTACGAATAAACGCTCCTGCATATTTTGTAGTGACTGCACACCTTTCGAAGCGAGACTTTATACTTTTTTTTCTCACTTTCATGAAACTTCATGAAACTTCAAAATAGCTTCGTGTGCATATGCACTGTATTGTGCCTACTTTGCAAGGCTATGGTTGTGTAACAAGATTTATTTAATCAATGAGAAGACAACTATGGGATGGAATATATTGTGCATTTTTACAGTCTGTCAATGAACAATCTTGACACTCTGCTTACCTCTGTTTTACATTGTTTACCAGAAGAGCTGCCTTGCTACTAGAGACAATGTTCAAGCTTAGCTAGCCCTCTGAAACCACACATTAATTAATAAAGCTGCTCAGTTGCATTAGCGGCAAATAATGAGGTAATTTTCTCCAAAATGCGAGAAATCTTTCAAAAAAATCATAAACGTCAGTAGATTCAATGCCAACTTTTGAAGCTATTGATTGAATCAAAACTGTTGCAAAGCCAACTTTTTGGATTTCAAGATGTTTTGAACGCTTTAAACTTGTGCGAACGACAGCGAAAGCTTTGTAACATGAACACACTGCGTTTGACGAATGACCTGTGACGCAAACTTTACTCTCGAACCTACGTGCGTCGCAGCTTTGCAGAAATTGAAAAGCACTTGCTACGTAAATTATGTTCTCATCTGCACTTGCTACGTAAATTATGTTCTCTTCTGATAAAGCACGCTTCGAATAACGGACTCTCTGCAGTTAGTCTGCCTTCGAATTATGCGAATGCGTTATAAATGTTCATTGGCTCATTTGTGACAACTAAAGTAAAGCTTTATAACCCATAAACAAGAACAACAAAGCACAGTACAAGAAGTCAAGAAATCTTTTCTTAGTCGGCAAGACGGCAATTATTTTAATGCCCTGCAAAAACCATAAACTGCCCAAATAATTACGCAGCGACTTAAACACTGCAGGGTTCAAATCATTGCTTGTTGGACTCTTTACGTCATGATGCAGTGTATATAGTGCTTCAGAAAATTAGTTTTACTTTTTACAGATTTGCTTTAAAAATTCAAAAGTGCTCAAGACTATGGTTTGGGCAAAAACTCTATTTCGAAATGTTTTTGGTTATTAGATATCTTCTACGTTCCATAGGTTACTGCAGCGTTTAAAATTGTGTAACGATTCAGACGTTAGCTGCATGAATAACAACTGAATTCTCGTTTATGTGTTCTTTCAAGGTGGTCTAATTGTTTCGGTTATTCACGCGTTTTTGTGTAAACCCCTCGATGTTTCTTTGCTATGCATAAGTGAGCGCTTTTTTCTTCATTTTGTATGAACTGTTTTGATACTAGCTATATGCACTTAGACAACCGCAGGCTTTGATCTTTTTCTGAATGCCTGAGAACAAACATTTCAAATTACCGGTATTACAATTCAAGAATTTTAAACAAGATTGGTAGGAGTGTAACTTCAAGGCTTGTAGAGTTCTTAACTTCTGGGGGTGCCAATTAACTTTTGTGAGTGCGCTATTGATTGTATTTCTACGCAATACCTTTTGATGTTCAATTTGTTTTCAAATCGTTCAAGATTTTGAAGACTTCTGCGAAAATTTGACTGATGTTTATGGAAGTGTGTGCTATTGTTTATGCAGACATTTCGGGTGGCCGGTTAGCTCTGTCGGTATAGAGCTGGCCTAACAATTGTGAGGCAGGAGTTCGGTCTCTCGCCGGTTGTTCCCTTGAGCAAGTAACCTAGCACTCTGCTCATGGGCCAATGCTGCTACCGCCCGCCAAAAATAGCGACTGTGCACAATTACGTGCTGTGTCACGCTGTTGTATCATGTTCGCATGCCAGCGCCTCACTATGCCTGTGATTCATGTGACGTGATTGTGCGCGCCTTTCCGCAATAAACAAAGCGTGCAAACTCGGAGGGAAACGTCCTTACGCAAGAAGAAGAATGCAGACATTTCAATGCAAGGATTCATTAGAGTTTTCCCATTTAAGTCAATATAAATTAAAAAAGACCAGATGTGAAAGTGATGTGAAAAAAAGTTTCTTATGTAGGGTTTGCAGACAGCGAAACGAAACGATATCCATATAGCAAACATTACAAGTTAATCACTTTCACAGAAGCGTCAACCTGAGTAGAAATATACGGAATTGCAACGTATTTTTTCTGGAAAGCCTGAACTGGATTTTGGTCGCAGCAGGAGGTCAATACTTTTCCCATGTACCTGAGAGCATAGCTGAAAAACACAGAAATTGACTTGGAAAAGTTTGGTTTTTATTTACCTGTGGTTGAGTCTAGTTGTTGAGTGCACATGTGCATTGTAGTCCTATGTGGTGTAGGTGGCGAAGGTGCAGGTGGTACAAGAGCACCCCTAAAAGTTTTGAGTTGTTGAAAATTTGAGCAAAATCCTTGAAAATCTCAGAATAACTAGGCAAAATCCCTGAAATCTTTGTAAAAATGGCGCCCAGCGTTGTTTGACTTCAAAACGTTTGCAGAAAAACAAATGAAAACCTTTTTCGGAGGGCACACCAAAAAAAGGTGTTCATGATCTTTGTGGGAGAAAATTTGTAGGCAGAAGCCGCACGACAACTTTTTGGGGAAATTTGAGCAAAAATTCTTTGCACCCCAAAAATTTGCTTGCTCCTACATGGTCAAATGCCTGCTATATCCCAATCTTGAAACCTGACAAAAAACATTGTTGAAATCAATGGTTTAGTGTCTCAACGCTGACCTAAAGAAGTTTTTCCTGTCTAATTCAACCATTGTATTCACAAGCGAAAAACTTGACATCAAATGTCTTTGTTGATTTGGTCTCTTTGCTGCCAAAATCTTACCATGGTAAGATGTCACGATATTGGTCACCCAAACATGCTTTTCCATCGTTTTTGATTTGTCAACCCTCTACTGTAACATATGCCCTTTCACGCACACATCAATGTTTAGTTCATGTTTTGTCCAGTATCTACTACGGTGTGCTTATGTTTCACAGTAACTTTATAGGAACACATCAACCGCCGGTTCACGGTATATTCGTGGCTGCTGTCTGATGCTAGAACGCCGGTATGGTTTTCGCGCTTGAGTGGGCAATGCGTTGTTTTAATGGCTAGCAAAATTAATTAGCCTACAATTAGCCGTAAGTGGCAAAACGTGCTTATCGTGTTTTTCAGTCAGTTCGAATGTTTCGAACTGTGCTTATGAATATAGCTGCAGCCTATTTGTTCATCTGCGTTATGACAGAGTAGCCTATGACAAAATAGTAAGCTAGGAATGAGACAAATCAAACCGGCGAGTAGGTCCAACCATCCCATCTTAGCTAAACTAAGGAGTCCAAAATTCTTTTTCGCCATCTGAGGCTGTCTAAGAAGTCATTCTGTTGTAGAGATCAAGCCGAAAGTTGGATTGCGCAGAAAGTGACTGGGTATAATGTCGTTTTGTCAGAGAATGCGATTCCACCATCCAGGAACTTCCCATTGACATCCAAAACGAACAGACAATTTTAAAATGTCTCTAGCAACGAAGATAAAGGAGTCAGTGGCGAAGGCCATCCTAGAATGAAAAAACTGAGGGGCCACTGTGAGGCCAGGGAAAAAAGTAGGGTGGCCAACGTTAATGTCTCTCCTGCATGGTGATTTTCTGTTGTAATGAAAATTGATTTGCTATGATTAACTCTATCAAACCCAACGTAGGCTTGTGAATATTGTCAGAACCGTGGCCAGAAAGTTTTCAAATCGTTTAAAAAATGTTGCTGGCTGAAAGTTATCTGCTGCATATGAAAACCCAACGAACTTGAACGTGAAATTAAGCACAAAACTGGGGGGGCAAGCAGGGGGCCAGCCAAAAATCTGGGGGAGCCATGGCCTCCCAAGGCCCCACCTTAGAACCGCCACTGAAAGGAGTTCATCTAACAATCTTTTGCAAAAAGGTTTGGGTGACCTATATCGTGACATTGCACCAGTTTCCGAACAGAGTCTACTAGATTTCGCTAGGCTACATGGTTTCTGGTTGTTTTCAAGCGAAGTTTTCCAAATTAAACTGCTTCAGGGCGCAATACCGAATTATTGACTAATACAACAATCATGGGGACATGTGGGAATTAAAGATCAGTGTGAACTCACACTTTGAGAGCCGGCGTACGATATATTCGTACTTCGATTTCGGCCTAAAAACAGCAGTTTTCGGTTGCCTTACCAACGCCCTAGCTCCTCCGCCGATTGCGCTAGGAGCTGTTCAATGGCTCAAACGGATCGGCCAGTCTAGTAGATTACACTCGAAAAAAAAATGTTTGGTTGGGGGGTGCGGATTTTTTGTGAGTGACATCATGAGTG
>Ga0210059_1011470_pt1 | contig 13547 bp, 6 predicted proteins | sample Ectturendosymbi2_FD_188042 | JGI IMG/M metagenome (GOLD analysis project Ga0210059, IMG submission 188042) | Ecteinascidia turbinata endosymbiont from Florida, USA - Sample 2 (SPAdes) (version 2) | ecosystem: Host-associated > Tunicates > Ascidians > Unclassified | place: Key West, Florida...
AGATGACCGCCACGGTCTTTCGCCAATCCTATATGACACAGCGCCCCTCTTTGTTTACACTGATCAACTATTGTGCCATTGTGTTTTCATTTGCTCTAATGTTCGCTAACGATTGGTTTACTGCATGCGATGGCTTTTATGATGCTTCTGTTTGTTGGCTGAGTTATATGAAACAATAAACCATTGACCATTGATGTCCACTTCACTTCAGTGGGAAGCACCAGCAGCTGGGATTCGCCTCTTCTTGTCGAAAGCAACGATTCGCTCTCTAGCTCCCACTAAAGTACAGCAAAATTACGATCATATCTAACAACGCAATTGCGCTTTGCATGAAGCAGTGCAGTGGATAGCAATATAACTGCAAGCGACCATTTCATCTTCCGCGGTTTCCACTAATTAATCATTAAAAGCGCGGTCGAGGAGCTACCAGTATTTCGGCGTTTTTAAAGGCTGGTGCACATGGTAAAAATGCAACAGAACACGTAACACGATCACACGCGTTTACAAAACCACGCTTAATTAAGAAAGTTTTCTGTTTCTGCGTAAATTTCAGCTGCGTTTGCGGCTAACTACATTGACAGAATCAAATAAGTTTCCTGGCTCAATGGCCAGTAACGAGCCTCAGTAATGAAGAAACATATGTAATCTCCCCACTTGCCGCTCGAGCTTTGCGATCGCAACAATAGTCATCCATCTAGTGAAGAGCCAGAGCGAATGGCAGAGCACTTCACTGATGTTCAGTTGATGACCTTCACCTGAAATAAAACTTTTTCAACCATAAAGGTACCGGAACCTTTAAACAGCGAAGCAGATCCTCAAAATTGTTCATGGTTTCAAAACAAACAAATTGTCGAGTCGAGCGGAGATGCTTGTTCAACTTTGCGGGCGTTCGTATGTGAACAGCCAGGTGAGTGAAGATCCACGGTTTTGTCACTGAATGGAAAAAACTTTGAGTTACTTCAAACTGTTTTCGTTCATTTAGTAATTTAAGACCTAAAAACCAAAATGGTTGTAAAGATATTGTTTTGGTTGTTCAAAGAATATGACGCAACCACTGCTCCAGCCTTTCAAGTTCTTTTTCGACCCCATGCCCCTGAACATACAGAGAGTGTGTAAGCATTACTTTGCAAACTTTTTCCGACAAATTGGCTGTGAAATGCCTAGTTTCAATAGAGATACGCACTTATCGGAAGTGAGTTTCTTGAGTTGGGTCTTCTTTTAAGTGATTTTCCTGTTTTAGTTCGTGACAGGTATCCTCCTTCACGCATCCTTGATTTACGCGGTAGAGTAGACGCAGCCAATCAGCTTCTCACACTTCGTTGGTCAGCGCCAGGTGACGACTTGGACATTGGTAGAGGTGAGTAGTTGTGTTTTTGGCAGGCATCGGTTTGTAACTTGCCTGCAGTAGCGTAGCCAGCCCAAAAAAATTTGGGGGGTACCATAACGCTTGATTTTAGGTGAATAACACTATATTGCTCGGGATACCACCTCGCAAACCACAAAATGAATATATGTTCTGAAAATTTGGGGGGATATGACCCCTAGGCCCCCCAGGCTACGCCTATGCTTGCCTAAGGCAAAATGTTACAAGTTGGGCCATTGTGTTGTTGAACAAGCATCAAGCCTTCTAGTAAAAAACAAGGTTAAAAATATTTTTTCAACAAGCATCTTTTAGAAACCAGTGCTTACATTGCGAAATGGCTAACGTATTTTCAGTGCGTATTAAACGATATGCTTCACATCAAATTTGGTAAGGACTTTATCGCTGGGCGGGTAATCGTAATTCCTATAGTAGCAAGACGGCTGTGTTGACCGCGCGCGCCTGCACTTGCAGACCTGTCACCCTCCGTCCTTTGTCCTTAGGAGTGAATCAGCATAAGTCAACAACTGTATTATCAAGCGCACCAAATGCGTGGTGCTTTACGCGAAGCCTTTATCGGTTCCAAGAAACTGACAAAAAAGGGGGCAATTCAAGCAACAAACACGTTTAAGTAGAAACTCAAGCTGCGCCGCTTATCGAACGCATCGCCCAGTTACAACCAGAGAAGAAAGTCAAGGAAAACTGGAAGAACTCAAAGAAGCTTACGAAATTTGTCACAGAGAAATTTCTTTGCTCAAATGCGGTCTAAATGCTTGTTGGTCGCATGATTAAATCTTTGTGTATTACTGGAAGCTTTAACGTGTACGCAGCTGATGGATACGACATTCGAACACTGAGAACTCGCAAAGCCAGGCATGTGTTGGCATTTGATTTCGAGCAGGGTGAAAAAATAGATGAAAGTGCGATTGTAACTGGAAACTCCAGGAAGCCAAGAGCTGCTGGGAATGAAGAGAAGTTGGTCGTCAACTTAACTAAGAGTAGCTGTGAGTGATTTCCAAGAAATGAAATTATTGAGTGTGATGAACACAAGACTATATCATGACATAAACGTCTGTCTTCATAACTCAGGGCTTATACTTTAAAACGGAAATTGTCCTTCATTTCTTTTGATGGAAGACATGACAAAACGTTTATCTCACTGAGAGTGAGAAGCCCCAAAGTCCTGAACCTTGCGTTCTGAAATTGTGGAAAAACAATTTTAAAATGAAAGATAGGTTACTTTACTGTACTTGTACCTTTACAAATATAAAGTTTGATTTGGTACTCCTTCACTAATATCATTTTACTGTATCTTTGTATACAATTATTAATACTTTCACGATCTGTGTTTACTGTTTATTGATATAGTTAGTTACAGAGCTGGATGTGATAATTTGTTTGTCTTCATTTCAGATTCAAGCTGAACTAATTTTTTTGATATTTTAATCAGCGTGTCCTCCACATGCCGCTGTTGACTTGATCATTGCTTTGCCTGCTGAAGCTTTTGACATACGCACAAACAGAGGTTTGAGGGCCGAAGGAAATGAACAACTCAGAGGGAATTTACTTCAATTTCTTAGACATCTTTTGGAAAGTTTTAAAATGAGTAAGTAAAAGCGAAAGCCTTAACAGTGATCTTGACTCATAATAACAATAACGGGCAACCATGGAAATAAATTTGCTCTGCTATTTATTTCTGTGGAGGATCGCTGGTAGGAGTAAAAGGTTTGTATACTGTGCGGTTACACAAAGCTTTTCAAATGGTATTCTAGGTTTATTTTATTTTTTTAAATATATTTATAATTCAAGCTGACCAAGCTATAATCGTGACGTCATTTTGGGCTGTGTTTCGTGTTTACCAACAGACCAAGGTTTATCTCGTGTTTCCAGCACAGCATACGGCGTTTGTCCAAGTTTGCAAAATTATTTAGGCCTCGCGCTTCACTTGAGATCGAACTCATCCCAGCTTCCATGTTCGGCATTCTAATTACCTACTTTATTCAGAGGTATTCAGTTCCTTCGTGAAAGGCAGCTGTTGATAGGAGCTCCTCGTTGTAAAACTTTGGTAAGGCTCTAACTGAATAAGAGATGAAGGTGACTGTTAAGCAGGCGAAATATGTACTCCATAAATACCATAGTGTCTGATTATTGGCTGCGAATGAATTCCATTTTATACATACAGCTTTTACTAAGCCAGGGTTTTGAAAGATTTTCGTTATGGGATTGCTAGGATCAAGTTATGGAACTTTATATTCGCAACACTCAACCCTGAACATTTATGCACTAGACGCCCTATTCACCTTCAGATAACACATCGAAGGTCTTCACAGCAGAGATTCTGCTCAAAATTGCCTCTGATGTTGTCTGGATGGATCGGCATAGATGCCAAAGCCTCCGTCCTGTGAACCTCGGCACTGCCACTGGTTTACTGCGTTGTCGACTATGTTGTCCGGGTCGGGTGTGGAAGCGCCCGCTCCAAGAAGCTCGGCGTTGCTTCAGCGACACGCTGCACATCATTTCTGATCGCCTGGAAACAGCTCCTAAAGAATTCCAACCAGTGTTCGAGCATTTCTACAGCCAACCAGCGCAAGGAAATCTCTGCCTTCAGACTTGTGTGTCAGGTGGAGATGGACATAAGTCACCCCTCTCCACGACCTACTCCGTGACGCACAATACCTTGGCAAGCAGCGGTTGCCATCACAGCGTCCATTTCATCGCCACGCAGCAGCGCTCGCAATCTCTGCTATCCTAGAATGGTTTGAGGGAGGCATGGGGGCGACCTTGAGGGAGGCATGGGGGCGAGTTAACCTCCCAATCTAGTTCTCATTGGCGCCCTCTGCCTGCTTTGGTTTGGAGCTCTTAGAAGAGTCAGGGGAACCGTACACAGACTTAGGTCTGGAGTTGACCTTTTCGGTACAATCATTATCGTTGGGGACTAAAATACTCAGCAAGATGTCTGTGTCGCCAGGGGAGCAGACAACTCCCAGCCTCATCTTCTACTCAGCCATCCTTCTCTCTCCAAACGTCTGGAAGGTCTGAGGCTCCCCAACGTCAATAATTTTCTAAGGCTTGAAAATCTCGATATAATTACATGAGCCGCCACTCTGTAAAGGTGAAACCAGCAAGACCATGCTGTCCTACGGAACAGCTTTTCCAGATGACAAGCGTGAACGCCGTTCAGACCAAAATACACCATCTTGCAATAATGAAGAATACGTCAAAGAGGTTCGTACACACAGAGAAAATTTTATTTCAGAATTGACAGAATGTACATCAAATATTTGCGTTAGAAAAAATGAGAAGGATACTTTACTTGAGCTTAACAGATTAGAACGAAGAGAATTCTTAGATGAACTGGTTGTGTTACTCCTATGGCCTTGTCTGTAACGAAAGTCACACGGTTACAGTATTGCATTTACTCTGCGTAGTGGACTTTTCCTGTGCATGAACAGATCTATAAGTTGAATATACAGTTACATAAAAAAGAATTAAATTACTGAAACGTAAATCGAAAGAGTTATTAAACACAAACATAAACGTCTTATCCAAAATCTTATCCAAACATCATTAGTATTTCGACCGTTTAGATTTGGTCGGTTCTGAAATTGTTACCGTTTTAGCCTCCACAGAAGTTTTTATGCCATTATGGCAACACATATATGTTCCTGCCACTTTTCATTTCCTTTTCACATTTTGTATTTGTCCTGGATTAAAAACTATAATAACTTCAATGATTAATCCGTTTTGTTATGCAAACCTACGGCAATTTTTATTGATATCTGCTACTTAGTTGTTGTTGACCATGCGTATATGTTACTTTGAATGTGAAATCGCGATAATTGTTTCACGAGGATGAAATAATTATTGACTAAACAACCGAGTTTTTAAATTTTGATGAGAAATGATGAGAACTGTGAATGTTTCGACCAGGATTTGCAGCCGAACGTCAAGACATTAGGCAGTTTGAGGTTCTTCAGAGATGAGGTTGTAAAATTTCGTGCATGTGTTGAAATACTTGATGGAATGTGAGGCAGCTTGCAAGAGAATAACTTTCATTTACGCAATCAAACGCTTTATGCGTAAGTTCTTTATAACACTGAAATTCACGGACATTGACATGAAAACTTTTCGCTGAATTACACAAACGATCAACAATTGAGAGACGAGTTTCTGCCAACTTGCAAACTAGAAAAATCGTACATACTGCTTGGTTTAATAAAAAAGCAGCGCCAAGAATGCTGAAAAGCGACGTGTAGAACCTGCTAAATGGTGTCATAAAGAACTGATATATTACACTCAAAGTCTTGTCACAAATTGTCAGCTAAAATCTGCTAAAAGCAGTGAAATTCTGTTAAGAAACCTTCTATTTCAAAAGATGATTAAAAGATACCTACAAAGTTGTACAGTATATTAATTTTTCGTCTTGCACTCGCTCCCAATAAGCATGGGCTGAAAATGACGGTCTTGGCCACCGCACTTTTCGGTCCACAATTTTCTTTCATTCAAAATTGTGAGCACCGTAACTGCAGCTTACCTCGTTTTTATACAGAAGAATAATGTTCAGCGTTGAACAATCTGAACATAACGTCAACCCTACAACTTTATAAGTCTGGTCTTTGTAACTCAAAACTTTGTGTTACGTTATGGAGCATGCAAAAAGTTCTTTAATCTTATCTGAGTGCTTTTGTTACCAGTTATGCCTTTCAACCTCACGATGTTTCGCTATTATTGCATTATTGCAAACTTCGCAAAAGGCTTTTCTTGAATCAGCAGGATAGGCACTGACAGAGGCGTAATGATGTAAATGGCGCCCGGGACAACAAGCAAGTTTAGCGCCCCAATGTTCGAACCTGAGGTCTTTCGGAAGCAAATTCACTGTACTGAAGAAAGTACATGTGAGTTGTGACATTGCTGGGACTTTTCGGTGCTCCCCGCAGTCATTTGGCCCTCCAACAGTAATTCGGCGCCCGGGGAATCGTGTCCCCCATGCCCCCCTCGTTACGCCCCTGGGCAATGAGCCACGTTTTGAATCTTGCGACCATATATGTCAAAAATTTTGGCAGCTTTGGTTTGCCAGGAAGTATTTTTACCACACATTACTACTTCCTAGCGTAACTAAACCACTTGGAAATATCGTGCCGTGGGATAAAAACATATTCTGCCAATGTTGCGCTCACGAAGCACACAAGCAAATCATTTAGGCTTCAACGAGCCATCTAAAAACTTGTTGTTATGATACAATTATAGTTCAACGATATGCATCTTCATCCAACTCTTTATACGCTCATTTCAATTGTCTGAAACCTTTTACAAATCTCGATTTTCTCCCATGATATAACAAATAAGAATAATGGCTTCCTTGATAATGTTTTTAATAAATTTGTAAAAATCTCTGGCAAAAATCTTCGAGCACCTACACAGCACTTTTTCAAGAACCATCTCAGTACATTTTTTTTCATTGCTACCCCACAACACTCCCTACCTTCAGCGAAAACAATCTTTTAATAATATCTGTGACGCTGCATGCTTCATGGGAATCAATCAATATTTTTATAAGCTGTTATTTTGACAGATCCTTTCGAAGTCCAAGTTGCTGTATTGACGCACGGTGTCAATATTCCAGTGTTCCACTACGGAAAGCACAGAACTGCAAAAAAACTGACCGAAAACCTCGCTAATGTTTCCCTGGATGAAAATCTGAACTCCACAGGTGGTGAAATTGTATTTTCACATCAAGTAATGTACCACTGTCGACTTGATGTGTAGCAGAAATCTTGTTATGATTTTTTAATGTTGCTTCTAACCCTTGGTCTGTAAGTTGATTATGTTGCAGACGAATTGGACGAATACACCATTGAACATTGATGAACAGCGTCAAACCAAACTTTCTTTGATAATTCCCAAAAAACATCAAATTGCAGGGTGGTCCACAAAGGTGCATCCATTTAATTAACGCTATCATTTTATATCAAATTAACCCAGGCTTCTGTTTTCTGGGTAAATAATGGTTACAGCTGCATATTGATAACTTTACTGTTGTGGGTTTTATTTAATTCTATTTCATACTTCATGCACTTCGCAGAGGTGATGATGCCTACTTCGTAGGCGAAAGATACTCTGTAACATCTTTAGAGTCTGATTCTTTGCTGGGAAAGGATTTCTTTCGATAGACAGTGTTAGAGCTCCAAAGTTTTATTTGCCAGCTTCAATGGATCAATCAGCAAGATACTCGGTGCAGAAGAGGATCAAGATTGTAGAAGCCTATTTCGTGACGAAATCAATTGTCTAAACTCAATACCAATTTCGAAGGGAATTTCCAGACTTTCCAGGCAGAAACGTTTCAACCAGACTCACCATAAAGTGCCTCCTGGACAAATTCAGGAAGAAGGGAAGTGTACAGGATAATATCAAGTCACAGTGGGCGCCCACGGTCAGTCAGACTGTAAGACTTGGAGCAGTCTCTAAGGAAATCCACAAGACGTTATTACCAGAAAGTAGATCTTTCAAGGAGCTCAGTTATGCGCATAATGCACCAGGATCTTTATCTGTTTCCGTATAAGATACAGATTTTACACCTTCAGACCGATGCAAATAAGGCTGAGAGACGTGCCTTTGAGCAAACCATTGGTTTGAGCAGTGGCGCAACAAGAAGGGGGGCATTTGGGGCATTTACATTTGCAGAAACTTTCAAAGAATAAAGATGAAATTTTATATTAGATTCATGAAAATTTCATATTCTAATTCAGAAAATGTTCAGAAACACAGTGTGTGTGTACGCTTTCATATTGTTTCTTGCCTATCTTCTGAGGAAGAGTTTGCATAGAGTCTATAGACTCCCGAAACGGCAACAATGAATACTGTATTGTTATCCCACCAGTAGAGCAAAGTTTGTAGCCAGGAGACTATGCCTGGTTACAGAAACAGCATGCTATGGTCACATTTTGTTAGCTTTACGTTTGCCTGGGGTTACTGTAGGCTGCTATTTAAGAGTTTTTGCATTTTATATTCAGTACTTAACCGTTGCTGGGGTTTCACAGCGAAGCTCTAACGTTGCAAGAGAAACTCGAATTTCACAATGGCCTCAAAGTTATTAGGTGTTGTTTAGGTAGTCCCAGGCGAGTAGCCATACGGGGCAACGGGGACAATGCCCCCCCAATTCAAACGTTTTCAGGTTAATCAAATATTTGGAGTATAAGCCAAAGATACTTCAGTGCAAATCGACGAAACTGCCTCAAGGAACCTATTCTACTTCAGCCTTTAGCCGAATACAAACTTGTATCTTACCTTTTGTAATCAATGACCGCAAGTAAAAACAATTGGAGTAACGCTTTTCGCAGCTGTTTTTGGCACACCAGCTTGCTGTACCCCACCTAATTGTTATGTAAGCTTTATTTCAAAACCATCGCAAATTTCTCTTTGATAACCGTGGGTGTTAAGAATATAACGCATCCTTGTTTCCAGTGTCAACGTAGCCTTAAATCAATATCGTAGATTTTTGTTTTTGCACAGTTCTAAAACTAGATGCGTGAATATGGCGGTGATATAAATTTTATGTCTTGAAGCTCCAACTTTGGTTGAGAAGCGATTCAGTTCCAAAGACTTCTTCATTGCGCTATAGTCACTGTTTAGCAACAACAGCATTCATTCTAGATCAGCGGTTCTCAATTCATTTTGAAGCCCCCACCCCGTTCGGAAGGAAGAATCATCTTTACCCACTTGCACCATTTGATGTATTGGTTTTTGTGTTATCATCGCTGACATCAATCCCTTCTCGCACCCCTGGTGGTGCGAGCACCCCCAATTGAGAACCGCTGTTCTAGATATTCAGTTGTGATGACATGTATTGTGACGATTTCAATCACAATTATGTGGAGCCTTAACGTTTTCATCAACGGTTTCCCTTTGCCTTACCGGCGAGTAAAAAATTAAGACTCTGAGATGGGTGTCGGATTTTGAAATTATTGGCAAGAAAGGTTGTTTTTTCAATTTCGAGGGGTAAAAAGAAAATTTCACCACTTTCGCCCCCCTGTAAAAAATGTTGGGAAAATCCCCTACTGGCCTTCTTGGAAAAAAAACTTCAGACGCCCATGGACACTGACCTACTGTTGATAAGCTAAGTCTTTCAACTTCCACCTGATGTTAATTGCCACCCGATCCTACAGTAGATAATTTCAAATCGTTTAACTGCAACGAGAAGAGTCAGCAGCAAAATCTAACGTAAGTAGCAAGATGCTTATTATTTTGTAAGTGCTGAGTGAATTGACACTGCCATTACTTACATATACCAGACATGGGGCGATTACAGCACAAATGTAATCGATCACGATTACGATTACATTGAAAGTAATCGCATTTGTAATCGTGATTACATCTGTCTTGAAACATCTTCAGAACGAAAACAAACCCCATTTGCATGGTTTGATGTAAGTATATTTTCAGACAACGTACGAAATTTATGAATGCAATAAACGAAATTAGTAATCTGTAAGGATCAAGCACTGGAAAAAAATTGCAACAATTGTTTAATGAGATGTTCTTGCAGCCAACAAACCAGTGGCGGGACTAGAGGTTTGAACTAGAGGGGAAACTTAGCTGAAAGAAGCCAACTGGCCTCTGTAGGTGACCTACAAGTCAACACTAAGAAAAGAACACTTGAGAAATAATGGTGAATCCGGGTGTGGATGGCTATACTAAAACCCCAAATCTACGGAAAATCTCCGAAAAACGCAAAAAGACGACAACCTACTGAAAACCAAAAGAATACTAAAACCGAAATATAAGCTAAGTGGAGGTCTGTTTTTTATATTTAGCTGGCCAGGGGAGTCAAATCACCCCTCATCCCTCTCTTCAGTTACTCAACTGCAACAAACACTTTAAATATTAATTAAACTACTTTATTCCTCTGAAAAAAAATCAATTTACTGCATATAAATTACTGTACTTATTATATACATAGCCTATTCCAGCACTTACATTCATAAGTTCACTCTGAATATATATAAATAAAACCAACACCTCTCCTAGGTAATGTCCTGCTATTCTGTTGCCGAAGTGTCGACCCGTTTTCAAGTAAAGCTCTTCTTTTTATTGCTACGTCTCACTAGACTCCCTACGTCACATGTGGCGGCCAACAAAAGGAAGGGTAGCTGCAACAAAGCGAGAATTCGCTACAAACGCTGTGCTTGCCGCTGGACTATCTGGATTTAGCGCACACAGATGGTGAAATAGCCTTCCCAGAAACGCAACCATAACAAACGATGATAAAATAGGAAACCCAGCCACCACAACCGGGGTTCATCGCACAGTGATGTAGGTTGAAGATATCCAAGTTTAATCGCGAAAGTAATCGTCGATTACGATGAAATTGGCAATGTAATCGATTATGATTACATTTCATTTTTGATCAATTCAATCGATTACGATTACGATTACTCAAAAAAATGTAATCGATTGTAATCGATTACGATTGACGATTACGATTACCTCATGTCTGACATATACTGAGATAACTTGAATAGGGTGAATATTAAAATTTAAGGGCAAGCTCTGAGAAAGGGGCCCAAAAAATCGCCATTGCGAAGGGTACATATGGGATTACGTGGATAAAAGAGTTAAATTTGTTTCATATTTCAATTTATGAGCAAAATTCAAGAGCATAATATACAAACGAAAGGAACAAAAATTTGTAAAGTTTTGCAGCTGGATACTTGAAAGCTGCCTCCTTTGGCACATTTTCCCATAATTTTTGCTTTATTTTGAAAAACATATGACTTGTTTCAGAGCTTCTTTAAATGTGGCTCTAGAGTGGTACATAACTTTTTTAACTAAACAATGGTGCAAAGCTCTCAAGAGGGAGGCACGGTATCTTTGGAAAAAAGAGACCCGAGGCGACTGCCTCGTGATCCTTCTTTATATCCATCCCTGAGCTTGCAATCTGTCTTGTTGGCAAAGTGCATGTGACTAAAATGAAACAAAATTTGAATTTTTTCCCATCAGCCCTTCAAATTTCACAGACAAGTTATAGACTCGACCAATTTAGGAATTAGCGCCCTACTCCGCAGTAGTGTTGTAACAAGTGTTACGTGTTAGCTAAGAATAGTGTTAAGAATGTGTCTGTAACCCTATGGTTCTGTCTTCAATGCAATTGCAAAAAGTGTCTGTAACCCTGTGATTCCACCGGCTTCAACACCTGGTACTATGTTCTGTTTTGTCTGTTTTTATCAACCTGCGTTCTGCAGAGTGTCTGTGTTCATACTATGGACGTCGTGTCTGCTCACAAACAAATAAATTTAAAAAAATTGTATTTTCTAAAACCCGTGATTTGTACAAATTTGATTACGTGCAATGCTAAACTATCTTTACATGCAGCTGAGCGTGGTCTATCAGTTTTGTAATATTGTGGTTACGATTGTGTTTATAGTTTAATTCCATTTTATATTTCAATGAAGTCAGGTAAATTTAGCGAAGTCTCAAACCATTTAAACAAAGTAAGTTTAAAGTAACTACAAAAGTTTTACGACATAAGTTGAACATATCCAAAAGATCTTATGGATTATAAAAAATCCAAACACTTTTCAAACGCGTTGAAAGACTTCAGCGTTTGCGTTTATCAATTACATATGTGAAATAATCGCTCAAAAATAGATGACAGCGGGATCCACTTCTCATATGCGCGAAAGTTTTGCAGAAGAGCTGCTTCGGAAGTCAGTGCCTCAGAACAAAGTCGCTGTTCGGCTTCTGTTGAACGAGCTATGTTGGTGTACATCCGAAGCATGTAAAGACAGTATAAGCGCAATCTTAATGGCGGCCGCGATGACTGCTGGCCCAACTGCGATATTGGTTGCAAAAAGCATATTACAGAACTACCACTGACAACATTGAGAGGTTTGCTAGCGCTTTTGCAGGAAAGAAAGTAGAAGCTTGGAACTTCACTTCCAAAACTTTTAAAACTTGTCAATTCAATGAAAGCCGACTTTTTAGTTTTCGACTTAAATCTGAACACAATTGGTCAGGAGAAAAGGCCAGAAACATGCACGTTTCACGGATTATGCTTTATAAACAAGGAGCATTAAAAATATTTAAATGCTGAAACTCGGGTGTTGTTTGTCCCCCTTATTAAAGCTTCTGTCTACGCGCCTGGTTGCCACTGCTAGTATTTACCATATCTATTGAAGCCCAACTCTCAAAATTAATGTTTTCATCGTAAATGCAGTGTAGCGTCTTAACGCTGTAAGGAAAATTCGGTCTGGCCCTTTAAACGCGCCGCCTTCGACTACCTGAATACACTCTCGCTGTATACAACCTTTATTTTATTCAAGCACACGCTAACAGCGCATACTTAAAGCGAGTTCAAACATAAGAGCCCAGCGTGCGGTTTAAAGCTGTTCGCACCGGACCAGTTTGCCAAAATGAGAATTGCACAACAACTGAAACCTGCAGTGGCCGTTACGGAACGCGGAACACGACAAATTAATTTACGTGCCACGAGACAGGTAATGAACGCTTAAAAGGGATTTCGCGATGTTCCATGCAGTGCTAAGTGCTGAGTGTAGCCAGAGGAGGCACGTGAGCCATGGTCACCAAAATATATAAATTCCATAATGTGTCCCCCATTTTGTCAATTAAGTTTTGGTCGTACTACGGTTAAGTGAACATGGTGACATCATCGAAACGAAAACAATAAAAGTTTGTCCTCCCAAATTTTTTTAGCAAACACGGTCCCTGTCAGCAACAAAACATTTATTCAAACTGATTAACAAACACTGTTTTTTAGAAGACCATTAGAAGTTCTGAACATCCCTGATCGGGGAACATCCTGATTTCTGGGATTCCATTTTTTTCAGTGACGAGGCAAATTTCCCCCTTAGTGGTCGCGTGAATAAACAGAATATGCGCTTTCGGGCTCATGCTCATGAGTATCAGTATCCCCCACTTGCATGTGGAAAAAGTGACTGTTTGGTGCGCGTTGGGTTGTGATGTCGGGCCATACTGATTCGAGGATTGTGTATTTGCCGTGTAATGATCGCAGTGACGGGTAATAATTGGTCGTCGCATTTTTGCGTGGCTTGCTGGAATGCAGCTGAGTGCAACCGTATGTTTTCTCCGCATGTTCACCGCAGAACGTGTTTGTCAGTCTGGTGTGCGCTGTTCGCCCAACCTACTAAGTCGAGTATTTAGTTTAAATCGT
>Ga0210059_1011471_pt1 | contig 13547 bp, 7 predicted proteins | sample Ectturendosymbi2_FD_188042 | JGI IMG/M metagenome (GOLD analysis project Ga0210059, IMG submission 188042) | Ecteinascidia turbinata endosymbiont from Florida, USA - Sample 2 (SPAdes) (version 2) | ecosystem: Host-associated > Tunicates > Ascidians > Unclassified | place: Key West, Florida...
AACTACATTCGATTTCTTTGCAAAAACGTAGCAAAGTACGAAATTTTTATCCCATTCGATAGAGATTAGCTTCCCATTACTTTTGACACGGTTCGTTGCTCTGTAAGAGACAAGCAATCTGAAGCAGAACTGCCTCGCTCTCGCGTTGGGCCTCAAGGGCAGAGTTATAGCGGCAAACACATGGTTTATAACTTGGGCGTTACCAGCCCGAATGTTCTCGAAGGGTTCACTTTCCTTCGTTTGTTACCAATGGTTGGCAACTTAGCGTTGTTACGGTTGTGAGACCGTGCTCGGACCGTATGTGCACAATGCAAATTGGAGTAAGCGCTGAAAGAGCAGCAAGGCAACGGCAAGGTAAGCAGAACCTGCACAGCGGAAAGTAACCTTGGCGAGGAAGTTCAAATGAGCCAGCGAGGCACTGCAATGGAACATGATTGTTTGATTTTCAGGTCCACCTGTCTGGTTCAAACTCCGGAAGGAGCTGTGGCGTGCAGGGCGTCTACGTCACGTTTGAAGTGATTCGAGAAGATTCGCTTTGTGTACATTTTTTAAATGAGGCGGAAATCATGTGACGTTAAATGTGCTTCAAGTCGATATGCGCAACAGCGTAAGGAAATCGTTTTGTCTTCGTGTAACGCTTCTCACCGAGTGTGTCAACCACAGACCACGCGTCGTGAAGAATCCGTACGGGCATAAACAACGCAGAATTTGTCTTAACATTTTATTCTTAATTTTGTTTTCCCAACATTTTGCAAATTAATGTGAAATTTATAAAACGGAACTTTATTGAAGAATTCAAATTACCATAAAGGTATATTCAGGCAATGATTTATCTTGTATCTGAAACAACATTTTGTGCGTTGCTAAGAATATTTGCAGCAATAACATGAAATTATTTTTTCTTAAAAAGGTGATACATTCTTACCTTGGCGGGTAAATTTGGTACAATCTATTCACTTCCTAATTGCAACTGACAATAAGCATATTTGCGCCGTTAACACAAATGCAAAGCTTCTTTAGAGACAAGAACGAAATTAGCATGAAGTCGAAGGTTAAAACAAGATTATATATACATGTATGGATCAGTTGTACTTTTTACGTAGATCATTTTTTATCACGATTGCTGACTACACCGTGGGTGACATAAGTATTTCTGCGTTTTAATTTTCATCATTCCGTCACTTCATATGAGACAAACACAGCCGTGTTCTTTGAAAATGCTTTGCCAGTATCAGTAACTGATAGAGTTCTTAAGCAAAATGAGTATACTTCACTTTCTGAGTTATGCACAAAATGCTTTTTTACCGTGATCAGGAAATGTCTCCAGAAGTTCTTCATCTTCTTGCTTATTTGTGTGTTTTATGGAAAGTAGTGGCAGAGTGCATTTTATATCTTTGAGAAGTTTACGACCTGAAGGCAGGGACGTGCCATGGTTGAGAAAATCGTGCACGCATGCTGTTTGTTTTACGTTTCCACCGTACACATTGAAAACAAACCTTCTATTCACTTTATATGGGCATGTAAGCCAACTGCTGTGCGTAAAAATAGATATTTAGGTCCAAGTCGTAACTTGTATGTGGTTAAGATGATGGGAATCATTTGTCTACGTTGCAGAAGGAATTTCAATGAAACTCATCTGTGACCAATGCGCAACAAGTTGAGCTGAATTTTGTTAATGTAGTCAGTCTGCAAAATATCGCATAAAATTTTTGCTATGTCTAGTTACAGTAGGTAAAACTAAAACACACGTTAATTGGCACAGAGATTTTCTAATTTTTATGCAGCAACACTTGCACTTTTAAAATTTGTTACGGTATAGCTTCACATCAATTAACGCTGTATAATGTTGGGGGCCTCATACATAACACAACACAAACCTGAACTCATTTCAGATAAAATACAAAAAAGAAAACGACTACGAAATCGCAAACGCGAAAGAACAAAACGCCTTTGATCACGATCTTATGATCACCAGGGAAAAGAGCTTCGACGTATATGTAATTGGAGGAAGAATCAATTGCAACTAAACATTTGAAGCAGAAGAAAAACTATTAAACCTAGGCAAAGCCATCATAACATCAAAGCATCGCTCAGTTGAAACGTGCGGCTAAATTCAAGTGCATAGATCAGCTACAGCGGGACTATACCAAGCTCATACATGGTTTGGTTTAGAAGTTTTGTTTCTTGTTACTGGGAACATACACAAAGGCAATCAGAACATTCGCAAAAGCGACCATTCCCAGTCAGCAAATGAAAAGAAGATGCGTTCATCCGCGTTAAACCGAAATCACAGGCCAGTAACTGTCCAGTCATTGGTCGATGCAATTTACGCTGAAAGTCAAAGTTTATTGTTACATCATCAAATTTCCAGTGACGCAAACGTAGAGTACAGAGTTTTGTCTCATCTCAGCGACCAAACAATTAAAGCTGCCGGTCTTTCAAAGGTTTTACCTGCTGGCATTTCTCATGAAAATTTGCTTGCGACTGTTTACGTCAGCGCCACGATTTTGTGGATTGCAGACCAACCGTCGCAGGAAATGGTATATGACATCATGTTTTGCAATATCCGTTTCCACATAAATTGTTCGAAACTCTACATTTGGTGTCCGCAGATCCTCTTTACTGCTTACGTTCGCAAAACGCCTGGTTATCAACAACTCAAAGTTGTACGTGCGTCAGTTGATCTATGAATACACACTTGCATTTTGTGCGTAACAGTCTTGTGCAGGAGAGAATATGACGTAGTTTTTTTGTGATCAGAACCACCCTTGTTTGGGCAAATCACTAGTGTTCTCAGTGAAAGGGCGGAGAGGCAAGCATGACTTTTCTTTAAAATAGAAACCACATACACTTTTGGTTAAACGTTTTGTGCTTCGCAAAGGTTTCAAACCACGTTGAAATGCTTTTTGCGACATGATTGTTGTTGATGCTGTTACGAAATGCTTGACTACTTGACTGAAACACTGTGGATGAAACGTCGTTCAGCAGTTGTTAGCGCTGACTAATTTTTATGCAGCAACATTTGCACTTTTGAAATTTGTTTCAAACCGACTTTTCGAAACGCCTGCTGTAAATGATTTTTGTTGTTCTGTTGGTTTGTGGAAAGGGTTTAACAGTGGCATATCTAGGGTATGGCAGGCATGACTCGTGCCATGGGCACCACGTTGATGGGGGCGCAAAAATTATTTAGCAAAAATCAAAATTTTTGACTTGCAGTTTCTTCAACCTCTATTTTGCGCCCCATACAGCGATTAAATGCACAGCTGCATCGATACAGCGCCCTTAAATGCAATAATTCCGGCGTGTTGCGCCAGCATCAAGCATTGTGACAAAACTCTGGTATTGTGACACAACAGTCAGACTTTGTGACAGAACATGAACGCTCGCTTTCAATATCTACCAGACCTCGACCTCACGCCATAAGAAAGCAGTTTTGCCATTTTTGCTGATTTGCTGCTAAATCTAGCAGGCTTGTTCACTGTTTGCTGTAAAATTTTCAATCTAGCAGTTAGCTGATTTTCTAGCAGGATTTTGAAAACTGTTTGGCAGGTTTAGCAGGTAACAAATTTCTGAACAAAAATTTGTTCCAGCAATTATTTGAGATGAAAGCTTTTGCACCTTCCTCATTCAAAAATTCATCCTCTTCTTTCTGACGCTTTATATTGGTCCAGGCACAACCAGCTGCCGTTAATCATTTGGATTTTTTATTATGACGCATCCAAGCTGACGCTGACTAAAACAGATATCATAATTACAATTTGCTGGATGGCTTGGTGATGCCTAAATTAATGATTTGCTTTTGTGCTTAGTGGTCGCGTTAAGTTAATAGACTATATTGGTAGAATATGTTTTCATCCCACGACACATATGAGATATTTGCAGGAGGTTTGGTTACACCAGGAAGTAATAATGTCTGGTAAAAAATCCCTGGTAAATCAAAGCAGTATTTTCAAACGGTTCAACACATATGGTAGCAAGATTCAGAACCTAAAACTTGGCTCAGTGCCTATCCAGCTTATTCAAGAAAAGCTCACTGCGAAGTTTGTTTATATAGTGCAATCATAGCGAAATATTGTGAACTTAAAAGGAAGCAAAAAGTGCTCAGACTAAAGAACGTTTTGCATACTCCCAAATGCAAATACCACAAAGTTTTGAGTTACAAAGACCAGAAAGTTGTAAGGCTGAAGCTATACTCAGTCTGTTTATCGCTGTGTATTGGTCTGTAAACACATACGAACATTTGGAAGAAATTGTCAAAAACTGTCTGCCATACAAGAAAGAGGTAAGCAGCAGTTACGGTGTTCAATATGTCGACGGAAAGAAATTTTGGGGCCGAAAAGTGTGATGGCCAAGACCGACATTTTCTACCCTTGTCCACTGATAGTGATTGCAAGATCAAAATTGATGCATAGCTTTACAAGCTCATTTTAAACACCTCAAAAATGGCAGGTTTTTTAGAAGAATTTCACTACTTTTAGGAAATTTAGCTGAAAATTTGTGACAAGATTTTTAGCAGGATCTAGATGTTTTTTGTGACACCATTTAGCAGATTTAGGTGACACCCATCTGGCAACACTGTAAGATAGGCTTGTCAGTTCCTGCTGCTGTGTTTCAGGCAAGAGAATGTTAGTCAGTCTTAACTTAGTAAGAACGTGGTTTAGGTCAGTGACTGTGAGAATCTGACTGTTACGCAAATAACTGCTCTTAAGCTCCTACAGATTTACAAATTACTTGAAACTGCTGCAGAACACTCCGACTTTACGAAATTTCTTTGATGACCACTTGTGTCCGATTAATGGGCTAAAGCCTGATCCATAGGCGTAGCCACGGGGGCCCAAGGGGCTATGAACCCCAAATTTTTAGAACGTATAGTCCTTTCGTGCTTAGAGAGATGTTTGTCCAAAGAAAATGGTGTTATTCGCCAAAAATCAAACATTTTGGCCCCCCATAATTTTTTGGCCCCCTCCAAATGTTTGGATGGCCTGATTTGGCCTGATTCGTTAAACTGTGGAGCGTGGCCTGATTCGTTAAACTGTGGAGCGTGAAAGGCTCGCAAGGGGAGCGCGGGTATGACAGCGACGTTTTGTTGAAAGGCAAGATAATGGCAAATAAATTTTTGTTCTGTTTTTTGGGTTTTATTTTGAGGTTACATGAGGCGCGAGTATCAGTGACTGACGCCAAAGGGGGGCTTCTGAAAAAGTTTAAGAATCTCTAGCTAGGCTAAACCAGCAGTCCCGCCGCCACGGGGCGCTTGGTGGGCTTAACCTCCCCAAACAAAGCTTCAAACCCCCTAAAGTAAACCATGAATCACTATAAATCAGTGGAGTTTTTGTCAATTTTATAATGCCAAGCCCCCCGCAAAAACGCAAAGCCCCCCCTATTGAAAACTTTGTGGCGATAGTTCTAGGCTAAACACAACGCCCAGTCCATAGATAAGGGAAGAGAACCATAGCGACTCCTTGAAACATCAGCAGCTAGTATTGTTACCGTACCAGTTGAGCAAAAAATGTTAAGTCATGAACGAAGAGATGAGCTTGCTTTTTCTGTCAATTGGTTTGGCTGTCGCACATTAAAATGTGGTGTTGCTCTTGTATACTTAACTTATTCTACCATTCAAAATAGATGTGGTTCAGTTAAAAAAAAATTTGTTCGGTGTTGCAGTATGTCGTGTGTTTTTTTTTTGCAAGATTTACAATTTGGTCAGCCAGTACAATAGAAAACTAGGTATCGTTGTTATCTGAATGTTTTTATAATCTGTATAACAAAAATAAATGAGTGTAAAAGTGTGTTATGGTCATTATGGGCAATTTACAATTTTATTTGCTGAAACGTTTAAAGCAAAAGCAAACATACATTTTCTGTTTTAAACTATTCATTTACTTCATAGTTTATCTTTCGAAAAACTTGTGTCTATATCAAATATTTGAATATTGAAAAGGGCGCACATTCAAACTTTGCCATGGGAGCAAATTTTAATAGATACGCCACTGGGGTTTAGCAATGAGTTTGCCATTGCTGCTAGACGATGGAGGTGTTACCATTGGTTTATTTCATGTTAAAACTTCTGGGGACATAGCTGATTGTAAGTCGTCATTGAAGATACTTTTCAAATAATTTTCAAATAAACAATTCCTGAAGCCCAAATGGAAAATTCATCGGAAGAATGTTCATCAAAAGCCATAGTGCGAATCTAGAAATTACAATGTTATTGTACCTTTCATCGTGTGAAGCAACAAGTGTGCGTTTCGAAGATAGCAGCAAACAATTTACATCTAAAGCAAGGCGCGTTCGAAAATATTTGAGAAAATTCAGGCTCCGTAAACAAAATCAGCACAACTTGCACAACCGAGCGCAGAAGAAATATTGCGTTATCTGCTGTACAGAGAAAAAGAACACAACTTTAGTCTGCTCTCTAAGGGAGAATATCGTGCCTGGTGGAAAGTTTTGTCACGTGATGTTTACAGAATCGCGGGGTCACTTCAATCAAAGCACATCAGCGTTATTGTTGAGCATCATCATCTGAGCCGAGCACCTGCAGCTAAATAGCATTCGTTTAGGGTCGAGTGCGTTGGAGGACGATTGCTGATGAGTATTAAATCGCAGCTGACGCTGTCGAGCGTAGCTGGCTGAATAGAATACCTGGAAGCACGCCGCATGTTCGTGGATTTCGCGTTACGTCGCGCTGTCGCAAACACGACGTTCCATGTTGAGATGTTTTACTTCCGCAGTCACGTCACCGTGCAACTTGTATAAATGCCACAAACACTCGCATGCATGCTCGGGTTTGTCGTCGAAGGCTTCGCTGAGACTTTTGACGTTGTTGTCACTTCAGGCCCATGCTCTCAAGTGAGGGGGTTTGTTTCTGTTTTCTTTTTTACAAAATATGATTTGCAATAGTCTTTGTTTTGATTTTCAACTGGAAATTTTTGAAAGACGTTTGCCAATGTGACATAACGATTCAGCCATTCGGAGGCTACGAGGAAAGCATAGTTTATAGTTAACCTTTCACCACTTAGTGACATTGCACGTAATTTTGAAAAAGAGTTCTATCATGGAAAAACAATTTTATCAAGTCAAAAGCATTTTAACAACATATGCGTATAGAGGATTTGGTTGTAACTACTTTCTGTTCCTTTGTCATCAATTAGCCGAAAATCTTATGGTACTAGTTGGACAACTTGCTCGATGGATTGCCTACTAGCGTGCAGAAATATTGTGTCAATCGCTTGCTGCTAGGTTGTCGCTCAGAAATTTAGCGTTTGAAAATTGCTTTTCGTTTCAAACGCAGCTCAAAATTGTGATTGCTTGTATACAGAGGTTAGCGTAGGCGTAAGCAGGAGAGTCAAATTATGTTCATCAACGCTCAGGTGGAGGCTTTCTCAATCTGAAATGTTCACCTTTTAGGTGGTTCAGAAACATTCACCAGGCGAAATTTCGCCGTTTCTTGATTCGCTTTCAAACGGCGGCGTTGTGGTGTGTACTTTACAAAGTCTTTAGTTCTTTTTTATTTATTTTTTGTGACAGTGTTTGAAAATATATGACCAACTTTGAATTGAATCTCTGTACCAAGTTGAAATGAAAAAAAGGGAAAACCTGCTGCAGTTAGTTACTTAAATCCCCCGCCACGTGTGGCATTGCGTCGAACCTGTTTATAAGTTTGTTTTGTAAAACTTACGCCCTGTTGTTTGCGCCTGACTGTGTCATGCAAACCAACCACGAATTGTGCAGTTAAAACGTGTAACAAAAAAATCCGTGCAATGCTTCATTAGTCGTTTCACCATTTCATAGGCAAGACAAGCTGAATGGAAAATACGCGGCAAATTCATTAGAAAAGGTATTCGAAAACCGAAAATTTGATGAAAGAGAAGCTAATGTCGGGTTGTAGATAATGCAGGGAAGATCGAGGTGTTCATTTTGTTGAAAAGAACTTGCTGTTGATTGACATAAGACACAAACCGTCGTTCTGTTTCTTCCCAATGCCTTCGCACTCTTAGTTCCTCACAACTTGCCGAACTGTGCTGATCTGAAAACAAACTATCGCATGAGAGGAATGCTGTGTGTAAAAACAACGGCTTCCTCATTGCTCTCTGGTCTGGTTGGAACATTTCAGAGTACAACTTGCCTGTTGCTCACTGAGACGGTTAGTATCTGTTTGTTATGACTTGAGCGAATGATCCCATCCCAAGCATTCCATCGTCTTTAGACACTGAAGCTTTCCAGGGCAACCGCTTGTGTGATCGGAAGGAGCTTTTTGTTTGTTTTGGCGTGTTTCGTCTTCTGCGTGTGTTGTGATGAACCACGAAAGCCAAGGTTTGCGGGGGAGTTTGCGTGGGTTGCATACAGCGTAACCTTACTTCCTGGACAGCAAACGATAAGTAGTGCGAAAATTGAAATATTTATTTACCTAAGGAATAGTTGTTTTCGATCAGCAGCGTCATGCGAGAGAATTCGAAAGAACTGCTTCGGTTTTTACAGAATCGCAGTGCATCACCTTGATCCGACAGAATTACCGAATCAGGTAAATTTGAGAGGGAGGAGTGCTTCCTCGCCGCTCCTGACGTAAAACTAAGTGCCATCAAGCCCTTTGTGGCCCCGGGCCATTCGTGCGCCGGGAAATGATCGTCGTTCACGATAATGCCTTTCGCAACTTTAAATAAACTGAAGACCCATAAATTGACTTGATGCTTGCGCGTTACAAGCGACCATTAACATCAGTCGGAACTTTTGTGTGAGTTGCATGGAGCTTGGTTAAGTTAGGTTTGATGTTTGAAAGTCAGGCGGGAACTTTGCAGGTATTTAGTGCAACTTGGTATGCAAAACCTGGTAAAGCACAATTGCAAAAAGTGCTAAAGTTTTAAAATAAAAGCGATTTTCAAGAATGTTAAAGGATCTTCTGTGCTTTTCATTCAACTTGAAAGGTAGATTTTCATGAACCTTGCAAGTGTTAGAAAAAAACGAAAGTGAAACCGGCTGAATTAACTCTTGAGATTTCTGTTAATTTGCAAAAATGCCATAAATCTGGAAATCTTATCTCCAGTTAGCCACAAAAAGAAAGGAATCAAGTGCAAGATATTCATTTAAGGGCAACATAACGCATTGCATATCTCCTCAGAGATTCTCTAGAACATTAAATAGTAATCAGAATAGCCTACATCACTCAATAATCAAAAACAATTTTTGGAATTATCTTACACGGCTTGGAAATAGCTGGTTAGTGTCTCATTATTTTTTGAAGCCTGTTCGCAGTCAGACATGTAGCTTCACGATATTGCTCGCAACAAGGCTGATTTGATGTATTGACTTGTTGCCATGCATCATTACGTGACGCAAACGTTCTGGTGCGGTTTTGTCACGATCTGGGTGCGGCGAATCAAAGCACTCTGCCTTGAAATTTGAGTGTGCTTTGAAACCGCTTTGGAAAAAGTGAAGCGGTAGCCTTCAGCAAGTGTTCGGCAAAAGGGTAGGAACTGGGCAATTTATGATAGTAACAAAGTCCGTTTTCTTTTAGGCCTCAATGAGAAGATTGCTATTTTGCCGGTGACGCAAACGCCTCAAGCGTCTCGCCAAAGTCATGCACAATCTTATCTAATTCTAAACAATGTTGCATTAAGAATACGGTGCAATCAAGAACATCATCGCGCTTGTTTATGGAAATATACAATACGAAAGAAAGTTTCAGTTTCTTCAGAAAGAAAGGCATGAGCCAAAGATTTTTTCAAACATGTCAGTCTTTGAAAACTTCCATTGATTTTGAAAAGATTTAACTCTAAGTGAATTTTTATTGGATAAGCACTATCAGGCAGTTGGTGCCGAATGGCCATAAAGCAAGTTGTTCTTAAACTACTGAATGAAGAGGTTCCTATTGAAAGTGTATTTTAGATATCCAGGTGTAATTTAACCTGGTCATTGATAAATGGAGTAGCAAACGAAAAATCCCCGAATAACCAATCTGGAATATTCTTAACTGATGAGCATCTTCGGTATATCAAACAACCGTGTGATAAATTTATGATGTAGGTACATTTACCACTTTAATCAAAATGTCTGAGTTTTTGCAAAAAATAGGAGGCCAAAAATCCTAAAGGTTATTAAAAATATTTACATTGTTTGCTAAAACGAAGCATAGATTATAGGATGCCAAAAGTCTCAAAATGTCTTCCGAGTGATTGTTGCTTTTCAAAAAAGTTTTCCAGCTGATTGTTTTCCTATCACTATCCAAACGTTCAAAACCCCTGATAGACGCTGGTTGTGGATTTCATTTTCGAGCCGAGACCCAAGTCTTGTGAGTCTGTAATTTGTTCCTATCATTGAACCTTTTGAATCTACCTATTGAATCTATTTGAGTCCAAGTCAAGTCTTCAAATGTCATGATTTCACACAATTAATGTCTCATGATAGTCTAAATATTTTACGAACCATTTTTCATTCAAAAGTCACGCGCTCTGTGATCAGAAATCAACGGTGAGTCAGAAAAGAATGTCCCACAATCCTGACACATTTCAATCCAAACCATTTCAAATTAGTTTGAATGGAGTTGATTCAAGTTCGTTGGTAGTAAAGGAAACGTTCCCGTCTTTGAAAATTAAAGTTTCCCACTCGAGTCGAATCATCGAATTGAGATATCACATTTTTGCTTGAAGTAATACACGACTGCCGCCTACTTGCCAAGCAAATTCCTTTGCGTTTCAAAAAGAAGTAATTTTTTTCTTTTTAGCCTATTTTTGTTATATCGACAAATCAGGTAATCGTAAAACCTTGCTTTGCAGTATAACACCAGGTCAATATTTGAGATGAAACGTTTGACTATTTCGTTTACTGCTGTTTGGATTTTAAATTTGCTGCGTGTGTCGAGCTCTTTAGAATGTCTTTCCACCATCAAGAGCCCAACTGACACAATCCCACCGGATAGAACCACCAATTGCACATCTTCATCTCAAGTCTGTGGAAGGGCCGACTTTGAGTTGACTGCTTGTAAGTAACCTCTGATTTTGCTCGGTTCGTTGTTTTTGATCCCAGCTTATATCAGAAAGATTCGTCTTGCACTTAACGTATGCAGATAAATGGTTTGTTCATTGAATTTTTTTTTTCTAAAATATAACTTCAAGAGAGTGGTTAGCAGAGTTGAAACTGAACCGTCGTACCTGAGAGTTTTGCATGGTTTGCTTTCTCTGCCTTTATAAAAGAAGTACGCATTTGGGGTGATGAATTTGAAAAACCAAAACAAACGCAGAACTCATCAAAAATGAAATATGTGTGTAACCACCCTTGCTGAAAAATCAGCGGGATTTACATTAAAGCCATACAAAATCATATAACCTAACTAAAGAATTTTGTTTGTGATTATGCTCACAGTGTAGAAAAAAGAAATTTTGCCTAATCTTTTGTTAGCAGATATTGGTTTGTTTATTACTATGTTTGTCCTTCTAACACAGAAAAGCCTGAAAATTCATTTCTCTGATTGCAGTTGCAGGAGTCAATTCTGTTTTCAAATGCGTTGAGAAAGCCGAGTGTTTGCCAAGCAATTGCCAGTCGTTCGTCGGTATACATGGGACTTCATTCAGGTTAGCAGCATTTTTGAAAAATTTCCAGCTTGAGCCAAAATGATCATGTTGCATTTTTGCCGAAAAGTTTTTTTTCCATAAACCTTCAATACAGAAATTTGGAACGGTTCTGCCTCTCTTGCAAATATTTTTTTTTGAAATATTTCCCGATATGCTTTTGCCAAGGACAATTTTACATATGAGTGACATGCGTTTTTCTGTTAGCACCTTTTACAGCATTCCTTGGCAGCGAGAAAATCTCTGAACATATTTTGGAGATGACCCTGCCTCAAGCCCGTAAACAGGGCGGGCGAAGTCCCCCTTGAAAAATGTTTGCCCCTCTGGAAAATAGCGTTGGACATACTTTAAAACTATTGGACATAGTTCAAAAAATTTGGGCCCCTCTCGGAGAACTCTTCGCTCCTCCTGGTGTCCCAAGCTGGTTACGGGCCTGCCCTGCTTTCTATGGCCAACAAACAGCAAGCAAATATAATATTATCCAAAACGCTCGAAATGGGTAATAAATTCAAAATAATGGACAATCTAGTTTATGTGATCGAATATGTATCTCTAGCGGTGTAGTAAATTTGTAGTGGCTTGGGAAGCTGAAGCTGCTCTGGCAGTGAATCTTTTATCTGTAATTTTTATGTCTTTTTCACCATTTGTTTTCTATAAAAAAACTGTTCGGCGTATCATGCTCACAAAATAAGTTGAAGAGAGACCAATGTGTCGCATGGTAACGTGGGCGAAACTGAGACATGGCCTGTGAAATGTTTTAAATCTTGTATAGATTTAAATTGCGCCTAAAAAGTGATTGCTACATCAATTTTAGAGCATCAAGTCTCGCATCTTTGCTGTGAATTGTCAGTTTTTCTATACCTTCTTCATTAACGTTTCCGAGAACTTAACGTGCGAGCGTTACGCAAGTACGTCATGTAAACGCTAACAATTATTTTTTGTTTCACTCTTTATTTCGCCATGTCTTTGGCAAAAACGTCTATGAGTTTGGGAAAAATGTACCAGAAGGTACAACAACATTTATAAACCGAGATCGATGGACTTTCGTAAAAGTTAAGTACTTAGTTGTAACTACATTGGATGCATTTTCTTGACGCTGCTTTCAACACGATTGGAACGCGAACAGCACATTTCTCGCGTTGACCAATGCAGCTACGAGTGTAAGTTTGTAACTGAAATATTGTGTAGGCCTACGTTAACTTGGATTAAGTGAGTTTTTATTGAATATGAATCTCCTAAGCATCTAATTTGCACGCGTATTATAGTGTTGTGGTATAAATACGCCCAACGTAGACAAAAGCACCCTGAAAGCTAAAACAGCTTGCCCTTGAAATCGTTTGATCCATTCAATTCAAGAAACTTCGCTTTAGGTTTTTATCAGTCGAGATTTTAATCAAACACGTATTTCGCTTGCAGTTCGTGCCAGTTTAAATGCTGCTACAGCAACGTTTGCAACAATCAAAGTCTGAGTGATTTTCCTTCCGAGCCACCGACAACAACTTCTCTCCCGATGCCGCCTGTACCTGTTCAGCCCACCACGCCTGCTACACAACCCAAAGTCCCTACTCAGCGTCCATCGCCACCAGTGCCTTCAGAGACGTCAGAGGCAACTTCGGTAAGGCACGCGCAGTCAGAGGGTAGATGCTTGCACTGCACGAGATTGAGCGGCAACCAGAGCCGGATTAAAGGATAGGGGGACGGGTGCAATTTTCACTGGAGGGCCCTTATGACGTATTTCATGACGTCATCGTTTGTAAAATTTGCTTTCGTTGACTCGCAACGTTCTCGTGTGCTTTTTTCCGGTAGTCCATTACGTGCTTACCGATTTCACTCGATTGATAGCCGCACGAAATGGTGTCAAAACTTAATGTAAGCTGCCCTTGATTGTAAACCGCACTTGATCATAGGTTACATAAGCCTCTGAGATGCAGTCGCGATTTTCACGCGCTCGTGCTTTACCCGTTAATTGGCAATCCCGGTATTGATGAT
>Ga0210059_1011472_pt1 | contig 13547 bp, 11 predicted proteins | sample Ectturendosymbi2_FD_188042 | JGI IMG/M metagenome (GOLD analysis project Ga0210059, IMG submission 188042) | Ecteinascidia turbinata endosymbiont from Florida, USA - Sample 2 (SPAdes) (version 2) | ecosystem: Host-associated > Tunicates > Ascidians > Unclassified | place: Key West, Florida...
ATGCGAATGCAATCTTCGTCGAAGTCCGGTCGTGTTGCCTACTGCCTTCCCATCGGAATAACCTCGTCGAAGACCAAGTGTGTGCGGTTGAGAAATGGATCAACACCCTAAACAAATCTCTGCCTGGGCGATCGTCGATGCCACTGGAAGGACAATTCTTGTGTTGTGCATTGAGCTTTCCGAAAAATTGTACATTTGTTTTTTATTTCTATTGCAAAGTGTTGAAATGTTATAAAGTACTGTGGTAGCTAGCGTGCCGTACTGTGTTACTTTTGCAAATCGTTTCAAAAATAATTATGATGTCACAGATGCGTAGATTGCAAAAAAATTCGTGTTTTCAGATTTTTATGTTGCGGCTTTTTGTAACTTGGGTTTTACGATATGCGGGTCATTCATGGAGCAGGTTTGGCCACCTCTGTAGTACGTTAGTCAGAACGCATTGCGGCATTACAAACGAAAGACAAGAGCCTTTACAGCTTATTAGTAAAGGCCAATCTACATTGAGAAGTAGCCAGGAGTAGCTGCGCACGATTCTTTGTTTGTTTTATTGAGTCCGGTAAATCTCTGCCGTGCTCGGCTCGGCACGGCAACTTCTGGCAGAGTTCAAAAAACGTTACGCCTCGTAGCGTTTCTCGCGTCCAGTACGCCTGCTGCGACCGGTGCGCGAGTTCCAAATGTTCAGTCAGCAGGTCCAGTGTTTTCATGTTGATCGTTGAGGGAAGTCATAAATTAGCGGAACAGCATTTAATAGTGATTTTATTAGACAAGTAATGCAGGAAACGTTTGAATTTAAAGAGTACTCAGCTTTGCAGTAAAATACCTCGCGCTTCGTGACGTACAGCCTTGAAATTCAAGCATAGTTAGCCTACTATGCAAGTACCAGCTCAGTAGCTGACACAACTAGGCTATTTCTCTGACATGCCTCTGTAATCTCATGAAAGTGGCATTTATATTGCGATAATCGAAAATGCTTGTTTGTGCAATATTTCTGGCCGCGACTGCAAATTACTGTAGCTTACTACACGTGTGGTTTAGGTGTTTGTTTATGCACAGGCTGGTGTAGCCTACTATACACACAAGAAAAAGTACAGTACAGGTATACTGGATAAGTCTGTCCCTAGAGGACAACCAAGTTAGTTGGCAACTCTCTGCCTAATAAGTTGCAGGGAAGTTGTTCCTTTAGTATCTGTTAACTGTCATACACTTTGGTGGCAGAACAAAAATTATAATAAACTTTGCCATAGGCCCATCATAATGATGATGATACTCAGGATGTGTTGTGAAGGTTCAACCCAACAGGACAACAATTTGTACTGTAGGGAAATTGTGTGTTTTGCTACTATGAATGATGTTTTTCTTCATTACTGATAGAATAGCTATCATTTCAGAAATCCTAAAATAATCATTGCTGAAGCTCCTAAATACAGAGCCTCAAAAGAGCAGGGTAGAAACACAAATTAAATGAGCAAGATAAATTATTATGTGTTTACCTTACCTAAAATCTACTCCAAGAGGAACATAATGCTGTCTTTACTGGTTTCAGCAATTTCAATAATCGAAGTTCTTGTTTTTCATAAATTTCTTCTGTTATTATTCCTGGTACTCACCAAAGTACAACAGAGAAAACTACACCACATAAATGTTTTCTACTTCAATTGTTCTTATAGTTCTTGTTATATCTAGCCCATTTTTTGACCAAGATGAATTCCCTCAATGAGACTAGATCCATTCCATCGTGTACATAGGCATACTCTTTTCGTATGTCCTTTTTCCTCACCATATTTTGTGTTTGTTTGTTCTTCTAAATGTCCCTATTCTTTCAAATTTTTATAGCACTCGTCAAAATGTTTTATATAGTGGTTGTGGACTGTATAACCTCCATGGTCTTCACCAATTCTATGTGACACAGTGCCAACAGTTCGTTTACACTGATCAGTAGGGCAGCCAAAAGTCACAATAAAGTCAAAATTCTTACAGCAGCAACACAGGATGATCTGCTAGTTACGCTGAGTGAGTGTTGTGGGTGATTACGTAGACGATGATGTATTTCACTTCGCCATTGCCGACCCAAATACAACGAATTCACTCTACGAGTCGCTTAGCAACAACGGGCTCAAGCCAACTGTTCTCATGTGGATTGTGCAAAAGCAGCAGCCGGAATGGAATAAAACATCAAAGCAAATATACAGATTGTTTCTCATCACATCATTTCGAAAGTGAAACTGAAGGCAAATGCTAAATGTCTGGCGCGTGTGTCGGCCAGAAGATGGCGCCACATGTCCATAAATGGTCACCGCTAGATGGTGCCCATGAGTAACAAGTCACCACAAGCGATTATCGTAATTCACTTATCCCTATATAATGATAGTGCAACCTAGTAGTAGTAGCGTGAATTCAGTGAGGGAGCTCTATTGCTGCTGGTTGCTTTCCTGTTAGTTAATGCCCCGAATCGCCATCTTGCCCTTGTGCTTGCCTCAGTAGTTCAAGGCCATGCAGTCAACTGCAACACGCGTTAGCTGCGTAAAAGTTAGTAGTCATTGCGTTCCGCCAGCAAGACAATAGCTTACTAAAAATAATAATTGAAAACTCACAAAAGCAGTTTTTCCCCAATACATCTGCAATCTCATTGATATCTCATTGACAAAACATTGATATCGGCGTATAAACTGAAAACCAGTAGGTTATTCGTCGTGAAAATGACCTCGATCAGCAATTCTGCATCGGCGTCTTGCAGAGTATGATCTAATCTGATGTGATCCAAATCCAACAGGAAAAAAACAAGCTACACTACGGAAATTACGTATTATTAGAATTGAAAAAATCGACATCGACGCAAATCTAAACTATGGCTTGTTAGTGATGGCAAGGTGTAATAAATCGATTTATTTTTGTTTTGTACGACTTTCCGCGTATGCTATTGGAAATCATTTTTCCTTTAAAGCACGAACGCAGAAGGAAAGTAGGTGCAAATCCCTTGCTCACTTCGAAAATCAAGTGTTTTAATCTAAACTAATATAAGTTTTCAAATTTCTTTTGAATTAATCCTTAACACGTAACTTTTTGTCAGCAAGCAACCCCAAGACTACAAATTAAAACTTAGGTGTTTTGGAAACAATAGAGAGTGTGACGCGACATACGACACAAACTTCAAAAGTACATTTTCTAGCACATTTACTGGACGTGAAAAACAATTTAAAATCTTAAGGCTCAACCTTGGTTTAAAACATCAACCTAATCAATAGGGAATTAACTTTACATTCAAGTAGACTTTGAAATTCGCTCGCATTTGAATTAACACGTTTCGCAAGTTGAAGTGACTTCCGGAAATTATTGACTCGTTGTGACAGCAGCGTAAAACGAAAGAAGGACCACAAATTTCATGAAGAAATAGAACTGCAAATCCCCGCCTGATATTACACAAACACAGTAGCATTTTAAAATTTATTTCACTTGCTATTTTGGCTTGCTTCGCAATTTTTTTTTGTAGCAATGACATGAGCCTTGGGGCGTGCTGAGCAAGGGCTTCATTTTGTTATGGCTGTACACGTGTGATCAGCAGTCTTGTTTGAGTGCTTCTTCAGCTGAAGCAAAATCTTGTATTTAAAAGAGTTGCTCATTGATAAGATTTCCATGTTTTTCTGGAGACTGGTCACCCGAAAGCGAAACAAGGAAACAATTTACAGTTGCATATGTGAACGCATTCAACCTTTGCTGGCGGGCGTGCTTTGTCATAATAGTAACCCGATCAGTTGCTCACTCTGTCACGATGAAGAGTAAACAGTTCATAGCTGCGACATATGAAAGACATGAAAGAAAAAGGTCAAAAATGTTCAGGCGCGAGTTATCACATTACCACCAACAATTAATTTGGGAAGGCCTGGTGATGTCCCACAAAATTGACTTCGTAAGGCGGCCGCAGTCAATCAGCCTGCCTCCTGGAACACAATCTCTCAGATCTCTACACAAATGTAAACACACACAGCTGTTATAGCTATTGCGGTCTACAAAAGACCTGTCATTCTCATTTTCTCTTTTGGTTAGCACAGACATACAGGCCACCGGTGGCACAGGACACATTTTTCGGCGACCCGACGTCTGTCATCGAAATATTTACGGGGAGTCGTGAGTTTGATTTGATCCGCACTGTTTCTGAAATCTTAAGTTTCAGGCTCGGGGCGAAAAGGCAGCAGAAAGTATTTCACCAGGCAATGACCAGATTGACTTTTAAACATCAGTCCTGCGATCGAAAGTGAATACCCTGACCAATAGACAGAACGCAGAGCAGTAATATTCATCAAAGGTTTTTCCATTGTACGCAGTTCGTCCTAGAATGCTCTTGCAACTAATTTGCGTTGCTGCTAGCTGCTGCAGTTGGTTGGCATCCGCTCATGCATGACCTTACTTCATTTTAGAGAAAAGCACCTCGTCGTCACACCACAGCTTTTTCACGAAGAAATAATTAAACAGCATCAGACAACCCGAAAACCTTGTATCTCACTCTGAATTGGAACTCAGGTAGCTGCCGTTAAGTTGAAAATGCGAAAGGCAGTTTTGCTCAGACAGGCGTATCAGTCACATCCTGCTTGAGGTTAGAGGCCAAAACCTACAGCACGTTTTGCGATTTTTTGGTAAATTATATTTACTGAAACTTAAAGATGCTTATCCTTTTAATAGCCAGGCTGCTTCACGACTGCTTGTACATATGGTTTGCTTCAAAATTTTGGACTATGATGTTCCATAGAACTATCCAAAACGCCAGGCAAAGTTTAGCAAATGGATGAAGAAAAATCTCGCTCAGGTATGTTGACTGCCTGTTTCAGACGATTTTGTAAGCACACGTACCGGCGAGAAACCTTAATTAAGCGATAGTTTCACTTTAGTCCAAGAAAATGACGCTGACAAATTATGAAAAGTTTGCAACTGCCTGTTGATTTGACCGAAATTCGAGCTTCACGAAAACAGTGCCATGAAACGGCTGAATGCGATTTTTACAGAGAGTGGAGGTGGAAAACAGAAAGCTGGCAATGATCTACGATATAACCATCAAAACAGACTTTTCCACCACGTAGCTTTCCTTTAAAAACTAGCTTCTCCAGCAGTTCTATGCTGTGGGTGCGTGTCGCAGGTTTTCCTTTTTTTGATTGCTATTACTCACCAAACCTATTTTGGGACGTTTAGCTTAATCGTGGCTTTACTGAGACGCGCGACATAACTTTGGAATTACAGCATTCGTCAGACAATGGCGATATGCAACTTTGCTCCCAGTAGATACAAATTTCACCGAATTTTGACGCTATAATTCTCAGTTTCACGTCACGCTTCACTGGATTTTCAGTATTTGGATAACCATTCCCGCCCTCATATACAAAGGGATAGCAAAATGACTTAAAATGCTTGAAAGTTGCAGGTTGTGCATTGTTCGAATGTTTTGTAGATCAGCAGAAACAAAACGTTTTGCGAGAAACTGAATTTTACGTGTGCTGCTCGTGTGGTTGCCAGATGGTCGGTATTTCACCGGCGTAGCCGGTATTTTACTGCAATTTCGGCGGTGGCCGGTGAAAGACCGGCATTTGTAAAACCCGTGCCTGCGGCCGGTATTTTGAAAATCAGTATTTGCAGGAACTGCAAAAAGAACTAATGCAGAAGATGTTCACTTGAGGAACTGGTATACAACATGTAATACTGGATTTTTATAAAGTGCATTATTTTTTGATAGTTTGAAAGCGACGCTATGCTGTCAGCTTGGCTGTGTTACCAACTGGTAGCCTACATATATATATCAAATTTGAAATTTTTAGTATATTTTCAAAGTGCTTGGTATATATTTTTATTTGGTGTATATGAAAAATTTCGTGTATTTTTGGTATATTTTTTGCGGAAGGATTTAGCTGAGTCTTTAAACCACATTCTGTGTTATATTGCAAAGTGTAAACAGAGAAAAACAGTGATGTTGAAGCTATATAGTAAAGGTTCAGGATTTTGCTTGAGATGTGAGTGAGCGAACCAGTCCGTGGCCTGGTGATAAGTGTGTCTGCTTCGGTGATGATAGGTCTGGAGCCCGACTCTGGGTCGGGTCTTGTCTTACCAATACCTTAAAAATTGGTGTTTTAGCCGTCTTACCATGAGCGCGGTGTGCAGAGGAGCTGCAGGGATCGTCCGGAATACCCAACAAACCGAGTCAAACGATACTGGACCTTGTACAGACTCAGTCGTAGCTCTATATGACCACTGCAGTTATACCCCGCCATCAAAACACAATGTCAAAGGTACAATGTGAGGAACGGATGTCTATCATTGCAGAAAATGTTAAAGGATATGTAATGGCGTAACCGGAGTGGAAAAACACCTCTTTACACATTATAAGGCAAAGACGCAATGGAAGTTATTCTTTATCATTGCAATTTACTAAAACTTCCCCCAAACACGTAATGCGAAAAACTTGCGATCTTTTAAATGTTTCTATTTTCACAACTGTTCAAACCCATTTTTGGGTCTCACTGAGTGTTATTACCAAGAGTGGAATAACTTGGCGTGAAAGCGATGGTGGTTGAAATTAGGCCTAGACTATAGCAAGAAATTTTATTTTACTACCGCTGTGGTGTCATTGCTTCACGAACATAATCGGTTTTCGCAACTCCTACATCATTTTACATCCGCAACGAAGATCCGCTACTGACGGATATCCATCTTTTACAGCGCACCCATATTCCAATCAAATGTGAGTAAGCGTGCACTTTCAGCAAACGGAGAACGAGACTTCGAGAGAGATGAGAAGTTTTGAAAAAACTGAACTTAGTTCTAGGTATGCGATTTTTGTCAGCCAATGGCATCCAAAAGTCGGAAAGCTCCGTAGGAGAGTGGGAGAAGATAGACTGATAGACAGCATGGATTACTACGCAGGGTCTACTGGTGCTTTGCAGGCCTACCCTTTCTGCAAACTGTACAAAAAAAATTGCAAACCGCAAAGCAGCTGTTCGGCAATATAGCATAGTGATACGGTGAACAACAGAAGAAATGAACATGAGGTTGCAGGTGTTGGAAGGTTGAACTATCCAATGGTCAATAATTATAAATCTGCTATTGAAGTTAAGAAAGAAGAAATCAAACTTGCAATCAAAATCTATTGCTACTGCTCCACAGCAGCTGGTGATCATCCATGACTCTAAGTAGTGAAAAGCATGCAAAAGCAGCATTACACTAAGTTTTTCGTCACAGATAAATTTGGCATATATTTGGATTATTTTTAGCACAGATTTGGTTTATCTGTTATACGAAGAGTTGGCAACCCTGCTGGTTGGTATTTAAAACTGATAAACGACAAAACTCTCAGCACTATAAAGTTTATCAGAAGAAAATGACCAAGCGAAACTAATTGGAAGATGTGGTTATTAGGTCTCAAGCGTTTTTTTTTATCTTGATGAAATCCTTTCTGAAAAGTTATCTGTCGCCCAATTGTCCCAGTCAAATGTGTGTGAAGCAGTCGGTCGTTTTTTATGATACAGTTAAGGACTAGACCAATCCAATGTATCTCTTTCCTGCGGGTGACTACATTAGCCCATTTTTTGTTTTTGCATCTACTTGGTGTTTGTTCTTTGGAAACAGATGTACAACAATCAGTCAATCGCTTCTGCAGCCTGCAAATAAACAACGACCCTCCCTCGCTATCGGACATGACCAAACGTGTCTCAGAGGTGTCATACCAAACAAACCCTATGACCGCAAACCAGTTTAGTGGTTTTGACCTTGTCCAGTCAATAACTTGCCAACCGATGGAGCTAGAGAGCTGTTCAAACGCTTTGCAGATTCGGGAAGTCCTCTAGTTTCGATCTGTAGTTTTTCGGTCATAGACTGAAATGTTTTTGATATGACTGAAAAAATTAAGTCATTTCGGTCTGAAAATATTTTCAGAATGTCTGAAAATATACACTAATGAACACTGGCACAGCAAGATTTGTAACAACTGTGAGACAAATGACCGAAATGCCTCAGTGACCAAAATGTTTCAGAAAAAAATGACCGAAATATCTTAGCGAAAAAAAAACAGGTTTCTATTAAAAAAAAGTTGGAAAGTTTTGGATTTGAGTTTTTTTGTGGGTTACGTCATATCGTCAAAATAGGGGCAGGTTTAGGTCTTTTTGGCACACTTCATCTGGCCATGACTTTCAACCGCACGAGGGAGCTTTGTGCTTCTTTAAAAAAAAAACTAGGAGAAAATCCGCATCTTTAGAGCTCTTGATTGGCTTTATAACGTTTGTGGTCAGCACGTTGTGAAAAAAACACACAATAAACAATTAAATAATTAATCCACCCCTGCGGATTCATCGTTTATTTCGTGTTTTTTCATAACTTGCTAAAAACGCCAGAAAGCCAATCAAAGGCTCTAAGAGCCAATTTCAATGCGTTACGTTTGCTCTTTACAAGGGTGGTGCAACGACGATCCGAGCAAGTTCATTCGTTTTCACCCCTGCTTTTTCTCACCGGTGGGTAGTGGGGACAGCAGCCGTAGGAGGACTCAATATACGTCACGATTTTAAGCAAACCCTGATAGCTCCTCTGGCTCCACACAATGATGGGACCAAGCAAGGTGGGAGATGTAATCACACACCACCTGGTCCACTTATGGGCTGCTTTCCCGTTGGTGTAGCCAGCATGAATCGTCTCGCCAATCTTTCCTGGGGCATGTTAGACACAAGCCGAATTAACGTAGCTGTTGGGATCATTCGATTCGGAGAAGTTGTTCGACATTGAAGGATTTACGAATTCCTTGGTCACGCGCGTGACGACCGATTCGCGACGTTCTTGATTAATTTTTTCGCATTTCATGGTGTTAACTGTTCAAAATATAGCGTGAGACCAACCGGTCGGGCCATTTGCACAGCAATTTTTTCGTTATCAGGAGTACCACGGGAAGGCGTTACTGCGGGCACATTTGTGTAGGAGAGACCTTGAGTCTGGGGCAGTAAGCGTTGGCATGCAGTATTTACAACGTCTCAAAAGCAGAGGTTATGGTTTGTGTCATCACGTTTTGTAACGGGACAGGGCGAACGATGCGTTTTTGGTGCCTTACGCCACATGACTCACGAAAAAAATGGTCCGCTTCGAACTAATGCACTGACAGCCTTTTCCTCCAAAACTGATTGGACATTTTGACCCTGTCGTTCACAGACTATACATGGGTGCAATTTTGTCCTGAATGACTACGGAGTCAATTTACGGGCGTCAGAGTCACAGAAACGCTGACCATAATTCAGTTTCAATACGAAACGAAAAGATTGACTTCCTCATAAAATGTTTTTATCTGTTTGTCAGGCGAAGGGCCAGTTTACCACATTGACGCGAGTCACAGTGCTTCTGTATACATCGCTTCAGTCCAGTCAAGAACGGAAGGTAAATTGTCCTGATTGTTTGCTTTATTATTATTGAAAAGTTGGTTTGACTAAATTACAATTAATTAATATTATCTTGCAAAGTGCAAAACATACAGCAGAACCGCATTCAAAACATTTTTAGACAGACCTTATCAACATCAGTCAGATCAGCATCCTGGAGAAGGAAAACCGTCTCGCAGATTTCGCACAGGTGCGTATCATCATTTTGTTTGCCCATTAAAAATCCATAATTTGAGACGCACACACAGGCTACCAGTGCAAGGGCAGCGTTTGTGCTACCAAAAAAGGCGGTCCAGGACATGACAGAAACGTGCCATGAATAACATTTCCACCTTACAGAGCATAAAAACACTTTTTTCGTAGATTACAGCTGGGTTTACCGAGAAAAGCAAAGACTGAGATATTGTGCGGAATTATGACCAGAAGTTATTTTTTAAACAACACTTGTAATTTTCTACTAAACACAACCATTTGCCTGCAAGTTCGACAAACAACTTGCAACTCGTCAGTGAAGATGCATGGTTTTAATAAAAACTGCAGCTGCTTAAGCATTATTCAAACCAGCGCTGAAGAATGTGAACAGCGGAGTCCATTTGTTGAATCTGACTGAAAACCAGGGGCAGCGGATTTGTTGAACCTGAAAACCAGGGGCAGGGGGGCAGTGGTAACTGAAAACCAGGGGCAGCGGAACGCACTTTATGCTGGAGGGAATCGGGGTTCGATCTTCTGACGTAGATCATCGTTAATTGTTTGTGTGAAGTCATCGACGATCATTCAGGTTTGAAATACCTTTTTGCACAACTTCTAAAAGGATTGGAATGTGATAACGCGCCTACACTCGCTTTCATTTTGTTGCAGATAGTATATTTCCTCAATAGCACCAGTTCCAAAAGATACATGTTTCTAAGCAAACCTGCGATCAAAAATCTCAACTTCCATAAACAGGTTTGGTACCAGTTTTCAAAGAACTGCTTATAAATTTTACGACGCAAATTCCCCAAATACATGTCAACGTTTATAACTTTTAACACATTTTTGATTTACAATGAAAAGTATGCAATTGAAACATGGAGTGCACACACTGAATATCATTATTAGCACAGTGAAAGATTTTGCGACCCACTGTTAAACGCCATTGTCTTTTTGCAATGTTCCACGTAAACCTTCCTCAACATGCTACCCGAACATTTTTCTTTTACGTACAGTAGTAGAGAGCCACGTGCGGTATAACAACAACAAAAGGTTGAGATGAAAAAAAGCTGCCTTAAAGAACAAAGCAAGCACCGAACAAATGTTGAGAATGTGCTTCGTAACGAAAAGTAAAAGCGCAGTAAAAAAGTCTGGCGGTTTGTATCTCGAAAACTCCCTTGAAAATCAATGTGAGAGTCTGAAGGTCCGATCCCTGTTTCATCGCTCATACTTAAATCCAAGACAACTTGATGAAATTACTTTCAGCTTTCAAACGCTAAAGCATTGCCTTCTGACGTCGCAATAAACGTCATACAAGTTCAATTTAACTAATTCATCATTTTACGATAGCTTCAAACTTTGCCAATCATAAAAGGGCATATGCTATACATTTGTGCAGCACCATTTGCTGTTCACTTGCACACGTCTAAACAAAACCGAATTGCACTGCTTTTTGCACGCATTGCTTAGCTGCAAACAATCTCAAACATCACAGAAACGATTGTTGAGAAAAAGTCACTAAGAAGCAACACTGCCAAACAAACGCTTTTTCATGGTCATGCTGCTAGTGGTTCATACACCTTTTTCTGCAAAACAAGATAAGCACCACATTCAAAAAATTCGTTTAGGTCAGGGTTATGGAAAACTTTCTTGTAGTCTAAGCAGGGGCAATAAAGTGCAAACAGCAAGTGCTTTCAACTTGCAATACAAAAACAGGTGAGAAAGGTTGGGTAAATGCTATCGTTGCAACGTGTGCGTTGCGTGTTTCAAAAAACATTAGTTACGAGACACTTTCAAGCCTTTATTATGGTTCTTTGCTTCCCGCACTGGTAGCCATGTTTTGCAGAGAGCTCGGGTTCAGTACATGACGTTCATTCCCTTTGTGATGACCATACGCAGATATCATTTGTGAAACATACAGACAACCCCAAATGTTACATCGCTTCAAAATTCTGAGAAAGGACTTTACGTTCAATTAACACGATGCTGACTGAACCACCACCACCAAAATTGTTTTTGAAAGAGCCTCGCAATCTGTCATGTCTGTAAAGGGCTTCCAAATAACCGGGACTTCAAAATTCTCTTAAACAGTTCAAACGGATGCCCAATGATGAAAATTGTGTCTTTTCACATGTAAACTAAAAAAAACATCAGAGGTAAGTTTTTTAAATCTTATCTACAGGGGAGAACGATATTGAACCAAAGATGCCCATCAACAACTATCGCCAACCATCAAAGCATTTTGTTCGCCGCCAATTTCCCGAAACTATCAAAGAGACATTGCACAACAAACAAACGCATATTTTACATCTGTGGGGGCTTCCTGGATCAGGAAAATCCGAAATCGTTCTCAGGTTGACCCAACAATTTCCTTTCAATGAAAAAAAACTGATGTTTGTTAAACACCAAATCGAATGCAGTGACAAAAAGGAAAGCATTGCAGATAGTATGAAAAGACTTCTGGATGTCATGCACGATCACAAATTGTTGAAACGTGACGAAAGATGGAAAATGGCCTGCTCGACCTTGGAACAAAATCGCCTTTCTTATTTTCTTGATCTCCTGGTAAGCTCCCATGTCCCAATCCTACTCATCATTGAAGACCCTCAAGACGAACCCAAGGAGCTACTTGAGGATCTGATGCGAGCAGTGGATCAACTAAAGTGCAAGGAATTCTTCCACGTGTATATCACTTCAAAGCCAAGGAACATTTGTGAAACTGCACAACTGGAAAGGTACGAGCAGTACGAAGTACAAGGACTAACTCAATCAGAAAGCTTTGAGCTTCTGGGTGTCAATCAATCAGACCCGAATGAAGTTGAGGCTGCACAAATAATCACTGAAAGACTGAGCGGATTGCCTCTTGGTTTGATAACAGTAAAAGCAAGTTGCCAGAAATCAATGATAAACTTGTCAACCTATAAGGACTGGCTGGAAAACCTTCCACTGGAAACGCAACGCATGGAGATCAAGGAGCTCGGCGTCAAGCATATCTTTGCATGCATTATAAGATTGCTGCATTGGAAATACAGCAGTCTATGGAAGGTAATGCACATATTGGCGATGTTCCATCATGGAGCCATTCCACAGGACCTCATCGGTAAAATTCAACAGTTTCAAAGGAATTTCAACGATGAACACGTGGACGAAACTGTGGCGTACAATCAACGAGATTCAGGGAACTTCATCACCGAAGTTAAAAACCTCGGCATATGCCACGTGGACTCCGACAGCAACTTGGGTGTAAAGATCTTGTTTCATCAAGTTGTGTTTCGAGCTATTCGACTGCACCTTGAAGAGGAGGGTTTGATTGTAGATGCTATTCGAGAGGCTCTTTATGCCATCTCCGCTCTTGCACACAAAGACGTCAGGAAACCGATCAATTACAACTTCATGAAATGCATGCAGCCACATATCATTCGGGTACTAGAGTTTGTTGACACCCATCCCGATGCTTGCAGCGATTTTGTCACAAATATGGCTGTGGCTCACCTGTATGAGGTTCTAGGTGTTATAAGCCAACCAATAACACCAGCTGAAAATATGCTCATGAAAAGTATTGAGAAGATTTGCGACGAAATGCAACGCATTGCATCAGTAGAAACTGACATCCTGAGGTTCATCAAACACAGTGTACATGAAACCCCACGGAGATATGCGGAAAAATTGGCTGAAATATTAGAAAATGCTGGAGTACAGCTTCAGTTGAAAGCCAGTGATGATTATGACAGATACGTATCTCTTGTCATACAGTTCAAAGAAAATCAAAGAGATTTCTTGCTTCGATTGGGTCCGAACCAACAGATAGCTGAATTTCTCAAAAAACCTTGCAGGAAACCAAGGGTGGGCCTTTCACCTCAAAAACTCAAGTATTTCCGTGACTTGGGATTTGAAAAAATATTTCTGAAAAAGGAATATCACTGCCGTGCGTTTTTCTTGGAGCGCATGGCCTCTGTGCTCTATTCATTG
>Ga0210059_1011473_pt1 | contig 13547 bp, 8 predicted proteins | sample Ectturendosymbi2_FD_188042 | JGI IMG/M metagenome (GOLD analysis project Ga0210059, IMG submission 188042) | Ecteinascidia turbinata endosymbiont from Florida, USA - Sample 2 (SPAdes) (version 2) | ecosystem: Host-associated > Tunicates > Ascidians > Unclassified | place: Key West, Florida...
CGAAAAAGTTTTGGAACCGCTGGTTAATTAAGCAATATGCAATTATTGTCAGGAGTCGTCTGATAAACACCCACATCCGGATTCATTATCATTTCTCAACTTTTTCTGAGAATTGCGAACGCTCTACATGGCAGTTTGGCACTAACGTTATCAATCAAAAATTTTGGTGTGTGTCTTATCTCTTTAAGTCAGGGGTGGGCAATTATTTTTGTTGTTTGGGGGCCACTTTGAGAAGGTCGCGTTTGGCGGAGGGCTGTACCTTCCGAATTCTTATGGGAGTGGAAGCAAGTCTCGATTTATAGCCTCAGCACTAATATGTGCTATGAGAAGTTGAAGGAAATTTCAGAATTGAAGATTTTCCTGAATGCTTCTGCGGGCCACTGAAAACGCTGTGGCGGGCCACATTTGGCCGCTATTTGCCCACCCCTGCTTTAAGTGATCTTTACTTAGTGATCTTTGCAGTCCTGTCGCCACCGGGGGCTTTTGGGGGCTTAGACCCCCAAACAAAGCGTCCAAGCCCCCGAAATTGAATTATGAAGCACTATAAATCGGTGGAGTTTTTATGAAATTTCAGAATGTCAAGCCCCCCTGAACAAACGTAAAGCCCTCGTAAAAACATTTGATACCTTGATCAAAATATTGAAAACTTTCTGGCGACCGTTCTGGATCTTTATAATGTTGATTATGCAGTACAGATTGCAGTTTTGACAACGAAATACGAATATGTGCAACATAAATATACGAAGTATGAGTAACTATGAAATCTTGTGCTCAAAAACGTATAGAGAAAGCACAACAGCAATTTCAAAGTTCTTCTGCAAAGTCCAGAGAGCCGACGGAATGTTTTGCAGCTTCCATCACACCTACTAACAACAATTTAGCTGAAAAAGTCTAATGCTTCACTAGTAATTATCCAACTTCAAAGACAAAGTTTTCTTGCCTTTGCTGCTGCAAATTTATTGAATATTTCGTCAAAAATGATATAATTTAAAAGGTCACATGTATTAACCTAGGAAATATCTAACGCCGTAGACCTGAATTTCGACAATTAAATGTCCACGGAGATTTTCAGTTTACGGATCAACTCAAATAAAAAACACAGGTAGCTGTAACCGAAAAGTTCACATTTATGACTAGTATATGCTCAACGCAGTTCCACAGTTTGAATTAATATCTTGAAAAAGCAGTCAGTGTTTAGTTGCATTACTCCTTTACCCCCGCCATGTTGAGGATATGCGCAAGCAAAATACGTAATTAAATTGATTTTATAATTAATGCCAAGCGTCAAATCGTGCTTCAAATTAAATGAAGACAAACGGTTATCCACCTCATGTTAAAAATATCTCGCAAAAACATTTGATGCATTGACCAAAACAATTTACATGCTTTTGTGCACCACTGAGCATCCCATCCGACATTTTTAGCCCTTTACTTCAGAACCTGACATTAAAATGTCTTCATTTCTTCCCATTGCCGGATTACTCTTTGATGATAAGTGGAAGTAGGTATAACTGGTGCGCTGTTTCAGTGCATGGTATTCCCCTGTGTTCATGGGTGTCCGCAGGCAGGACAAAATGGGAATTTGCCACCACCTGGAAACTGGAACTAACAACCAAAAATTTCTGAAAAAACTGCTCAGCAGCATATTCACTAAATTATTGCAATGACAGTTTTGTTTTCTGATATTGACACTCACACTGCGCAAGAACCGGGTTCACTGTTGTAGTGTCATGCAATTTTGAGCTTGCAGATCACTCATGTCCGCTACATTGCCTGCAGAGGGAGGTTGCGAAACTTGGTTGCGGATAGTTCTAAAATTGGCCTTCATTGCGTACAGCGACATGGCAACAAAGGCAGAGCCGGATTAAAGGGTAGGGGGGCCCGGGGCAATTTTTACTGGAGGGCCCATATTGCGTAATTCACGACGTCATCGTTTGTGAAAGTTGTGTTTTCTCTGATTCGCAAGATTCCCGTTTGTTTTTTATGGTAGGCGAGAATGTGCTTACTCAAATGCACATGTAGTTAGCTGGGAGAAGTAAATACTAGAGTGTATTTTTACTAAGAAAAAATATTTCACTGGCTAGAGAGTGATTCGGCAAGAAACAACATTCACCCGAACAATAAGTAGAAACCAGAGATTACAAACAAAAACACCGGAATAAGAACATGTCAGCATGGCCAGCCAGGCTGAGTGTGAAAGTTGTTTCCAAGCTAATGTCTTGATTTTCATTTTCAGGTGCTCTAGTCAACGCCACTGCTTTAGCGTTGCTGCTTGAAAGTTTTGCTAGAAAAAAACGTTTCGGTCGCGGCGTTTTAGCTAACACTGCCAGATCCTTGGGCTTTTTCTTCTTTGCGCTTTTAATAACGTCTGATGGCATTACAGATTTCGGCATCTCGCAAGCTAAACACTGCAATCTCGCTTTCTGCCCTTTCGTTCTACGAATCGACTGATTAAAACCTTTTCTGGCGGACCATGCAAATCATGTGGTGTAAATACTGTAGCTTGAATAGCTTCATATATTTATGATGTAACACAACGATAGTAACCATCGGAAGAAAAGTGCGTTTCCACCACACGTTAATCTTTACGATGAAACAAAGGTGCAGTTCGGCTGCGGCTACCTCGAGACTGCACCAGAGGTTTGGGGTCATTGACGCCAGTGTTGCCACTTCTGATATATTAACATGACATCAAATGTGATATTCTCAGATTAATTTCTGATGTCTGATGTTTTGTCGACAAATCTGATGTTGACTGGGTTGTTGATTTTGTTTTCAACATTTCCTCTCATTTTAGGACGAAAATCAGTTCGATTCATTGTTTTTAAGTTCCTTTCATCAATTTCTCACCAGAATGTGTGTTTGGTTATCGTTTCAAACTAAAGAAGTTCTCTTCGCTGTGTTGAGACTAACATTTTACTATTATTATAAACGACTTCTCCATTTAATGGCGATATTTCGCTCTGTTTCGGATTCAACGAGGGTACTCGCGCTTTGTTAGGTTTGTTAATAGAAGCATTTTGCTCATGGGTGGGTAAATAGCGGCTTGAGGGCCAAATGTGGCCCGCCACAGCGTTTCAAGTGGCCCGCGGAAGCATTCAGAAAATATCTTCAAATCTGAAACTTCCTCCACCTTATCACAACAAATGTTAGTGTTGACTGCTTAGGCTAGCTTGACAGAAACATGCTTCTATTTCACTAAGGACACACGGCCCTCCGCCAAAATGTGGCCTTCTCGAAATGGCCCACGACCCTAATTAGTTGCCCACCCCTGATTTAGCTTTTATGAACCTGTAGAGTAAAAATTTGATGTTATCTGATGTTAAAAAAGCAGCAATCTGATGTTAAAGAGACTGACCCCAGTGGCAACATTGATTGATACTAAACAGCAGTCAGCAACCTCCAGCTTTAACATGCAAATAGCAACGTTTTCGTGACATTTGTGCAACAGGCGTGATGCACGAGTAGAGAGTCATACCCATGACAAAAGAACGATTATTAGGAAAAAGGTGCCAGCGAAATCAAATATATTTGCATTGAACAAAACCGAAAATACTTATAGGCTATTCAGTAGCGATTACTAAAACTGGCAGACAGTCAAACTTGCAGAGCACATGTGTCAAAACTGGTGGACTGCAGGCCAAATGTGGCCCGCCACGTCTTTTTATGTGGCCCCCGAAGCTTAAATTTTAAGCCTCAGCGTGCTTATTTTTTTGGAACTGTAGTGGTTTATACCTGTTTACAAAGGCGAACGACGTTCTTTGCCATACTGTAATTTTGCTATTTTAGTTATCTTGCTGACCTTTCGCCTCTCTTTTTGAAAAGGTATTCATTTTTAAGGCACTTTTCACTGCAAAATAACCATTATTCCGTCACAGAGACGCTCTTTAAGCATTAGCGTAGCATAGATCATTGTGGTCTGTTACAACTGGTCCTTTCAGGACAAATATAATGTTGATATGGCCCTCAGTGAAAATGAGTTTGACACTCCTGTTGTAGAGAAATCAGTTGCTGTTGGGGGCCCCTGATACTTAACGCAACAAAGGAATATAATATAGAGTTGTATTCTTGTATCGCCTCTGAATCACAAAATTTTTTAAACGAGTATTTTATTTGAAACAAATAAATTTCATCACGGGGACCCACCTTGCAATGGGGCCCCGGGGCAATTGCCCTCGTTGTCCCCCCCTTAATCCGGCCCTGAACAAAGGTTCACTTCAAGTTGCTGTTGTAGGCGTTTAGCCGCATGTGATTGTTGAAGACATCTGTGGCACGTAATGCAGCGAGACAATGACTGCTGATTGCTGTAAGTCGCGTACTTTTATACGATGTGAAAAGAAACCTTGCTGCCTACGAAGCGCATTTTTGGGACTGTTGCCGTAACATGCTGGGTCATTTTCTTTGTGGTGTAGAAAGGGTAAAGTGTTATGTGAACGCCCATTTTCATTGTATCGTCAGCAGCCTGAAATGTGCAAGCGAAATGACGAATTTGCCGATCAATGGAAAATTTTCTGTGAACGCCTATGCCTGTGTTGTTTATGTTTATAATGTAACATCTGCTTTGTACTGTGAAATAAACAACCACTTTTGTGTTATTCAAGTATCCTTTGTTGCAACCTCTCGGTTAGCATGTTGTTGAATGTGCGATTCGGCACGAGCCAGGTGTGCATGAAGACTTACACCCACATATGTGGCGCGAACATGCGAAGACTAAAGCCCATATATATGTAATGTATGCGAATTTTCGGGAACTAATTACTGCATTCCCAAACGGTGGCCAATGGGCTCCCTTCAGCAAAGTTTGCCCCCCCCCTGGCTCAAACCTCTAGTTACGCCACTGACTACTGTGTGTCTCTCTACAAACCCATGGCAGTGTATGGGGAAAGTGAGCAGCAATACACTGCAGCAGGTGGAGAAGTTCAAGTACTTAGGGGTGGTATTTACGTGTGACGGAAGGTGGAGCGCCAGGAGGTTGATACACGGGTTGGTAAGGCTAACGCAATTCTGCGTGAGCTTTCGCTCCGTGGCCACAAAACGGCAGCTTTCAAACACCGACAGCTGTCAGCTTTCAAATCGATTTTCGTTCCGATCCTTACCTATGGCTACGAGTCTTGGGTAATGACCGAAAGAATTTTTGCGGCCGACGGCTCCCGCTGGACCCGATAACCTAGCTCAGAGTACCCGTCCACGAGAGTCTCGGTGCAAAAACAAGTTATGCTAAACGCTTTGTTAATGTTAACGTTTATCTTATACTTTTACTAGACAGGGTTCTCGAGGCTGGTCCCATAAGCGACTACTACACTAAGGCAAATAGTCAATGTCACCAACCCTAGCTGCTGATGACAGGACCGTTATACCCATTTATGCGGGGATACAGGTTTATTACACATCCAAGTACGAACACACGACAAGAACTATATGAGGGTAAACACATGAACATGATCCTATAGTAATGACCCCCCCATTGTCTGGGATTTTTCTAAGTACAAAATCATGAAAAATTTGGCCAGAACTTTGTTTCCTTTTTTACTTTAAAATTCCTTAATTTTTGTTAAAGTCCGAAATCACAGAAAATTTTGACAGGACTCTATTCCCTATTTAAATCTGACATGTCAGAATATTTTCAAAGTTCAAAGTTAAGTAAAATTTTGACAGAACTTAGTTACTTCATCAATTTACGGAGCTTTCTGACAGATTCTGACTATAATATCAGCATACATCCCTAACTAAAGTCAACCTTTGTCAAACCGCTCGGAGACCTTCGTGCCTGGAAGGCCCGAGAAATTTCAGACTAAAGCTCCCTTGAGCGTTGGCTACAAGGCGGTCCTGGTTCACGAATTTGCCAGGCCCCCCAAGTTCGCCCTTCGGTTGAGGAATCTCAACTGACTGTCTGTCCTTGGGCCTAAAAATTTAAAGACAATTCCGAACCTGGTCGAAACGCTATTTCTTGGTTTGTTTATTATTGCAAAAATCTTGTGACCCTTCCTTCTCACTTCATCCCTACTTTCTTTTTGGGTGGCTTTTTGCCCTGTTCTCCAAAATAATCATGTGACTTGGTTTCTTTATGGGTGACCTTTTGATCATTAACTCCCCACTCCCTTGTTGCAGGAGAAGCTTTCTATTCTCTTTTTGAGTGGCTTTTTGACCTGAAGGTTTCACTCCTCTCCCTTGGGAGAAGGTTTGCCTTTCCTTTTGAGTGGCTTTCTATTTTAAGCGATATGAGTCAATGCGAAACACATACACTGGGTATGACATCATATGATAGTTATACTTCAAGTACGACTCTTGAGAAAGGTTTCAATGCATACACACCACACTTGGGAGAAACTCCCATCTTTGCTTTATATGGTGTTTTAGGCGAGTTAGCACAACGCCTGCTTTCGTAAACACGACAGCTAATGCTGCACGTGTCTATACGACAGGTGCGCTCTTTTTCCTGTATGTCATGGGAACAACATTTCATAGGTTTCTCATTCTTGTCGGAAGGCTTGTAAATAATTCATTTCTTTGCTGAGTCTCCCCTTTCGTTGGTTGTCCCCAGACCTCTATATTCCTTGATTGGTTTCGGCCTTTGTTTAATCTTCGTTATTGCTTTTGCATTGCTTCGTGGGTGTATCGCTTTACAGTTTTCAATATCTGTCTTAGTTTTATTTCATGACAAGGCTTTTAATCCCTAACTAGGGTTCCTAGTTTATGGTGGCTTCTACCCCGTGGTATACAACAACAACAGTTAGTAATGGAAAAGGTTAATAAGTTCATGCACGCATAAGGTTTTCTACAACATTTCAGTGCTGTGTTGCAAACAGTCCAGACAGTTATTTTCTTCAGTTCTTTCCGAATTGTCAGAGGAGTACTTTTTCGCCGCACATAGTTGTCTTTGTCTTGAAGGTAATGTTGGGGTTATTTTAACCACAACAGAATGTTAACTCCGGTGCAAGCACCAAAGATGGGATTTTTGCGAAGAGTCCACGGTGTGACAAAAGGGCGCACCGAGGTTAGATTGCGCCCGGTGCAAGAAAGAAGTTTGGCGCCTCCATATTTGGACCTAAGCTATTTTAGGATTAATTGTCCTGCATTAAAGAAAAACTTGCTACTCTTTGCGACTTTTCGGCGTCCGGGGCATTGTGTCCCCCTCGTTACGCCCCTGGTGTGACACTTCGCGACAAAGTGCGCAGCTGTGAAATTCGCAGTGCCCTGAATGTCGAACCACTTCTCCTAATTGAGAGAATACAACTACGTTAGTTCGGCCATGTGTCAAGAATGCCCAACGAAAGACTGGTGAATCCTGCTGGCTAAACTCACGGGAAAGCGGCCCAAATGTCGTCCAAGGGAAGGTGGAGAGTAACTGCATCTCCGACCTTGTTTGGTCCCGTCTTGGTGTGGAGCAAGCAGAACTATCTGAAATTGCTGTTGACCGTGAGGTTTTCCAAGTTCTATGGATATTGCCTACGCAACCCTCCCTAGAGGAAAAACGAGCATGAAAATGAATGAAATGAATAACATTTGCGTTAGTTTGTTCACCGGTGTTTAAAAGTGCCCAGCTAGCGAGTGAACAAGTTCCTTAGACGGCTAAAATTGATTAACACGAACGTAGAGACGGCTAGAAATGATTTGCCTATAATTCATGATACCTTTCGCAGGAAATAAGATGTAAAATTAAGTTCAGGTACCGCTATTGTTGCGTCAGCGTCATAATGCGGCCCGCCGGTTAACTTGTAAGTACTCATGTGGCCCACGGAGCGATTAGAGTTTGAGACCCTTGGTTTACAGTATGAGTTTGTTGCGTCACATTGGCGCTAACTGCGCTTGCACGCACGCTTACATCCCTGTATCTACGATGCTTCAGGACAATACGATGCACCTGAGCGAATTGCTGCTGACAGGTTACCAGTTTTCCAGCGTGAGGATACCGATAAAATATGTTACGCGGTGTTCGATTAGCAGTTTTGTAACAGCTGGACTGTGGTCGCGGTCTGGATACCGGAGTGGTCGCGTTAGTGAAAGGAAAGATAATGCATTAGCATAGGAAAAACCGCGTTGAAGCGGTCGTGATAGCGCGGTGGTCGTCGACGGGGTGCCACTGTGTATTCAAAATACTGTATTCCACCGGTGTTTTGTGAACATTTATCGATATGGTTTTAACTCTCCAACAAGAAATGGAGACTTGAAATCGATGAATTTCGTTCATATTGTGACGTCCATATTAGTTAACCGTTCGTTTTTTTTGCTCAAGTTTTTTTTGTTTCAGTAATACAAATACTTCAGTTCGTTCATTTACTTTTTCCCTGTTAACGACAGTTTCATATATATAGAAAGGGTCCCTTGCTAAGTTTCAGCCAGGGGCCCACACAACCTTAATCCGCCCCTCGTAGGGAGTCAGACCCTTCGATCAGGAACCGTCGCTTTTAACCAGTGCCTTGCGCCATCGAAGTCGCGTACATATTTGCATCAGCAAAGGCAATTACCGTAAAGTTTTTTGTCTGGGAGAACACAGCACGCAAGGAGCTTCGTCCCCTTAGTTAACAAGCAAGGTAACGACAGAATTTACCTACAACGGCACCTCTAGGGATTGCATAAAAAACGTCATTGCCGAATTGACGTTATAAACGAATTGAAATGTATGTAAAAGATGCCATCGGGACCGAACAAAATGTAACATTATAGGCGAATTGACGTTACAGGCGAAGGGAAAATTTTTTCCGCTCCCCCCAGTAAAATGCCTTCCCGTACGCCTATGCCTTTGTTTCCCACGCTCTGTCATCCTTTGCAGTCGAGCCATACGTGGTCTGGTTTAGCGTTATCAACCAGTGGTATTCCGCCTACCACAGCTTCGCTCTCACTTCACACTGTCACTGTAAGCTCACCATGTCTCAGAGAGGGTAACAGCAACGTACTTCAAACCAGCAGTATTCCACATGACATCTCTCCGCTCATCACCACCACTGCTAACATTTCCAAGACCATCCCATGCAACATACCTGCACTGGCAGCTGTCTCCACGTCAGTCGATTAATCTCTCATGACCGCACTGAGCATGACATTCACCGTGCAGCCAACTCTAACGCACCTACGGATGCACGACACGGAAACACTCTCCGTCTCAGTGCACTCTATGTCTCTTCCTGTGGCAGGTTCAAAAAAAGTGCAGACCTTTGCGGAAAGTTTTCTTCAGTGGTTTCACCAACACCAAGCCTCTGCACCGTCTTTCACCCTCACTGCTCTCACATGCGGACACGTCCACTGGTGCCAAACTAGCCAACATAATCACTACCGACCCTGCCCATCAGTCCTTTTCTAAAGCTACACGCACAAGGAGTGGCCTTCGGCGCTCTCCCGATCTCTTCCACACACTATCATTGCTCATTCTGTACATATCTTGTTTGCTCCTGTTTTCTTGCCGTTTTATTCTCAATGTATGCCACTGAGCATTTTGTTCTCTTGTCCAGGTCACTTTTTCGCCACGGTTTCAGACAGCGCAATACCCCACATCAACCGTCTTCTCAACTCTTGTCATTCTTTCCACCAACCCTTGCCCCTCGTTACCCTGCTCTTCCCTTCGTTGCCAGTTGAATTCTCCGTCTTCTCAATGTTCAGAAGATACGGTTCTTCACCTATGATGCCTCTTTTCTTGCTCACTCCTCTTGTCTGCTGTTCTACACTGAACTGTTTTTACTCGAAACACTCATGTGCTATGCTCGACATTCTGCAGTACTGCATGAAAACACGTCGTTCACCCTCGCTGCGTGTCATGAATGCGTACTAGATTTAACTCGCGTCCTTCCTGGAGCCTGACCTTGCAACCCCAATCCATCCCTAAGATCACTTGCAGGCGAATGACCCCTCAGCTGCACTCGGAGCGTTTTGCCTTTTTACATGGCAGTCCCTTACGAGCTCTTCCAATGCACTTCATTTACCGTTGCAAATTCTACGCAGATTTTCGCAGGCAACCGCCTCAGTATTCGTGTGGCTCGCATTCTGCGCCCATGCGACTCACCTCGCTTTGTTTCCGGCCACATCCCGAACCACAGTTCGAATCCGTCGCAAGTGCAGCACTTCCCAGAGGAACTTCCTCGGTGCTGCCGAATTTTTTTTCCATCATCGATCATGGGTTTTGGCAACCGCCTTCCCAGCTCCTTTACTATGGCATTGCCGTTAGTTTCATCACCGCACTGACACTGTACACTGTTCTTCACTGGATTACGTTTTGTCCGCCCAATACTCACGCAACTCGTTCTCCTCTTTCTCCACACCATTCTCCTATTTTCTTTGTCACCACATGACCCACACACTTTTCACTTCCGTTCCCCAACATGTCAACCACCAGAAATCCTTCCCCTTCGCCACACTGCATACAATTTCTCATTACTGTCACCGTGTGGCCTTGATATAACTCATTTTCGCCGTTTCGTATGAATGCGCCACATTTTGTTACGGCTTGTGCGTTCGTTACGCTCTGCCCGTATTCCCACTTTTTTCCTTGTGCCACCTGTACGGGCTGTTTTCGTGTGACCTTGCCGTACGTATTCTGTCATGATCATTGTCGTTTTCTGTGTAGTTTTGGTGTCAGGTCTCTTGTACCTTTACTTTAAAGTTTGAAAAAAATAATTATGCTGCAAAATCTAGAAACAAACGTATGAGATGATTTGTCAGCAGCATGTGTAATTTTCGTTTATTTGACTCTCAGTACTGAAATTCGAAAATTTGTCCGCTTTCTTTGTACACAGAATCCTGCCGATCAAGACAAACAGTGCGACACTAGGTGGTAGGTGAATGTTTGGTTACTCACGTGATATGTGCAAACGCGCGTCTGGAACGTAAGAGGGAAAGTACCGACGGCAAAAGTGATTTCTCGTTTCGTTGAGTCCGCAGTTGGTGGAAAGCCAGCAAGCAGTCGTTTCACTCGAACCTTTTGTTCAAGGACAGCGTTCCAGCTCACAGCAGTTAGTGTGTAAAAGGCGTTTAGAGTCAGGCTACAAGACAGATATATGGTAGTCAGCAGTATAATCAAGTAGCTGATAGTGAGCGAGAGTAGGCATGACAGAGTTCGATATTATTGTTGTGATTTGTGTCGAGATTGATGTCACTGGCAAGTACCGTATGCAACCATCCATGACCACCATCATCATTAGGTCCAACGGGTGGTGCAAGTGGAAGTGCAGGGAAAGTGTGTTTAGAATGTTTGTTTGAATGCTTGTGTCAATGATATTTTTCAATAACATGTGCACTGACGATGTAAATGGTCAAATACTATAACACTTGCAATTACTTCTCTCTAACATTACAATTACATGATTTTAAGGTTGCAACCAGCTAACATTTCGATTTGGGGTGGGGAAAAATGACTAAAGTAAGTTGTTACTTGAGCTATCAACTGAACGAAGCAGTTGGCGCCTTCAAATTGATTTTGCACTCATATTTGATAGTTTATTCAGTACACACAACATACTGTTGTTTTAATAATATTTTTGAGTACGGAATATGCAAGTTTTACCAAATAAATCTGTTATTTTATTACTGCTTATGACAATCAAAAAATAGAGTAACAGTCAAACGAATTTATCAGTGATTCTTAGTCAATAACAGTAAAACAAGTAGGCCTACAGTGTACTTCAATAAACTGGGCTGTTTGATTGCCATGCTTGCGGATGCCGAATTCTTTTAACTGACAATAAAACTTGTGATGCTGTTAGTATTTCTAATGGAAGAACGCCAAGTGCACCTAAATCACTTACAAAATACACCTTTGCGACTGCTTCCAAAAACGTCTTGAACCTGGAGCCGCGAAGCATCAAAGCAGTTGTGGATCAAAGAGTTTGGTGACCTGGGGAAAAGATTTGGATGAGAGCCTTTAACAGAAGTAGGCACTCAAGCTAATTGAAAAATCATAACTAATATTAAACTTACATACATCGCATGATTTGCATATTGCACATAAACTGCTTGTATGTGTAGTAATAATATCGTATATAACAATTTCCTGCAACAAAATTACTTCAACATTCAGACAATTTGACGATAGTTAGCTGGTCAACATAACCCCCTGCCAAATTTTAAAATGATTCTTGCATCGCAAACTACTTGCGAGTTGCAACCACACTAATAGAGTCCAGACACTCGACAGGTAAATTTTCGGAAGGGTCTACCATGGCATCACGCATCTATGCGCTATTTGAGTATGGAAAACAACCTATACTTTGGCACTTTGTACATAAAAACACGAACGCAAAATTACTTATCTTGACAACGACAATAGTTGCAATAGTAAATATATAAATCTATGCCAGAGTTGTATCTTGCAAAAAGTAGTACATTAGCGATAATATGTTAAAACCTTAGTGATTTGGAAGCATTGTTATGAAGAAAAGTTGGCTATAAAAATGCATGTATGCACAAAATTTGATCGATATTTTAAGAAAGGGGAACTAAGGCAAATGCTAAGTCCACAACTGCATAAAAGGCAATCTACAATTCCATAGTACGGGGTACTATGCATTGCTTGGCATTGTGAACAGTGCGTGGGCAATCTGGAGTTTCGTGATGCAAATAAATTGTTGAAATAAGCGAGGGATTTGAGTCCCTTTTCTAACTTCATATTTGCTATAAGCATTGAACGAAAGCAGCAGTTATTAACATTTGATCCTCGAGATACATGGTCATGAAATACTATTCCGCTGGCTGAGCAACTGCCTTGTCACCTCATTTGTTGAACAAATTTATTGTTTTTTTTATAAATTTGTATAAATGAATTTTATAAATATATTTTATAAATTTAGTATAAAATATAAAGTTTTATTTTTTGTTTGTTTTATTTTTTGTAGCTATTGACCAAATATCGCCTTGCTGATTCCAAATGTTTTTTGCAGATATTGTGGAATAATACGCATAACACTGAAGACCCTCACAGGGCAATGAAATGTTCACAAAGGAATGAATGCAGTCAGATTTATAGGAAGGTTGCTTCATACAGCTGATGCGGGCCGCGTAATCAAGACCCCTAAGTGAAAGCATTCATCGCATAGAATCTACTTTCGAAATCTAGAATTTTAATTAAATGATGAATGCTAAATTAGCTCTACAATATCCAAATACACAATTCTATGTATGTAGGCCACAAACTCATTATACACAAGGCTGCTATTGCGCATAAACTGAAGTATGCGAAAACAAAGAGCTTAGCCTACAGTACATGACAGTTATTTAATCACGGGATTTTCACCTGAAACGTAGATAGATAGATAGATAGATAGATAGATAGATAGATTTATTTGGCGGTACTGAATTCATTACGCTAGATATAGTCGATAAAACAGAAAAAACGCTGGGGCACCGAAAAAACACAGAGGTTATCTAGTCAGGTGCCCCATAAATTACGTGAGATTGATGTTTCCATGGTGAAGGTTGTGTCGACCGCTAGACGTGGTGTCGCAGTCCGATGTATAGGTTGCGGGATTAATGGCCAATTGCAAAGAGGTTACTCTTGTCGGGCACAAATGGCCATGACGTTTAATTGTCATGGACCGCAAGGTTCCAGACGAAGAGGAAAAGAA
>Ga0210059_1011474_pt1 | contig 13546 bp, 9 predicted proteins | sample Ectturendosymbi2_FD_188042 | JGI IMG/M metagenome (GOLD analysis project Ga0210059, IMG submission 188042) | Ecteinascidia turbinata endosymbiont from Florida, USA - Sample 2 (SPAdes) (version 2) | ecosystem: Host-associated > Tunicates > Ascidians > Unclassified | place: Key West, Florida...
GAATGAAAAAGTGGGGATGGCCACTGCGGGGCCAAGGAAAAAGTAGGGGGGCCAACATAAATGCCTTATCTTGCATGGCGATTTTTTATTGTTTTGAAGATTAAGTTGCTATGATTAACCCAATCAAACCCAACATAGGCTTGTGAATATCATCAAATATAAACTAGCGTTATTATTCACTAGAGACACCTAAACGCCACTGTAGATGCAATCACACACGTGTACTGCTATACCGAAAATTCTATGCTAACCATGCAACTTCCACAGCACTGCACATGTAAATCGAAACACCATTTTCCGTACACAATTGTGCCGGCCCCACATGAACGAAAGCAGCTTTAGAAAGTGAAAACAATTCACATGAAAGCGAAATGGTTCCAACCACGAATTCCATCTTGACACAGAGACAAGCAGGCTGCTGATAGCCAACTAGTTTCATCAAAACATTCTTTCTACAAAGCACATAAAAATAAACCATCTTCCAACGGTTTCGTGACTGCTGACTAATCCGTTTTTGTGGTAGCTTGTGGTCATTTTGCGATTGCGGTGTAACCATAACAATGTTGTGCAACTACTATTACGAGTGTGCAGCGTGGATAGAGTGAGGACTGTTCAATGCAGTATGCAGTTAACAGCAGTGAGGTTTCGGTACCAGTTGCACCTAAGTAGCATAGCTGCGCCGCAGATAGGTGTGCATCGGCGTGTACCTGATAGTGTTGCGATCGGAAAGCCCGAGCGGCAAATGTGCAAAGCATCACACTGTGGCAGCAAGCAGCAATAAAGATCACATGCTATGATCACTCTTCGCGTACGCTAGTTGTTGCGTTCACATGTTAGTATCAGCAGAGATTGCACGCCACGATCACTCTGTTATCGCTTGTTCGCGCTACATACATACAGGTGTTGTTCTTCGTGCATATCCCGCTCGTGGTGAATCGCACATTCGACGCAACGCCAGCGGAGAGGTTGCAATAATAGCAACATGTAACAGTACGCGTAAAATTTAGTTTGCAGAATATTCCCAACAAAGTCGTTCATTTTATTATTCACACTGAATTTGCCTCTGATTGATCCTCAAATGCTGACTTTTCTACCCTGCGTTGATTTATGACAGTCTTATCATACGCGAAACACGCACTACCTCTAAACCAAAAAAGATCCAGACAAATAGACAATTAATGAGCCAATATAATTCTCACACAGATTCCTGCACAGGCTACGTTCAAATTTTAAATCATCATCACCTCAACGTAACTTAATCCTGCGTTTATCATGTCGACTGTCAAATTCATCAACGAAATCATCTGAATCTGTTTTTCAGCTCGTACATTTCAATTTAAAGTATATCAATATTACCCTTATCTTTCACTGGTAATGGAATTCTGGGAAATTTTTTCACTATTTTCATTTTTGAAAAATTTTTTTCGCATGAAGCACTGGTGATGGGAAGAGTTACAGCTACCAGCAACAATCAAACGCAGCTTTTTAAGTGGTTATAAATGACAAAAATTGTTCGAGCGATATGCGCAGCTTCGACTCTTTCCGAAGCAAATTCTTTACCAAAGTTATTTCACGTTTCAAATCATTTTCACTAAATGAATATTATTTTTTAATTCTTTCAAGTGTGTTTCTGATGGAAATGTTTGACCTCCGGGGCAAAGAGCTTAAATACGCGAAAGAATTGCTTCTGAATCATTACAGAAAACCCATACAACATTCTATGAGGTTGCAGGACATGTGGGTAGAGTTAAAACTGTAGTCACAAACCACTTAAGAAAGATGTTCCGAAGTCGTATACACAAGGCCGCCGAATGCAATACCACAGTCAGGATAAATTAACTGAAAGCAATTCCTCACCCTGTCACAAACGTTTAGCTACTGGGACAAGCAGCAATATGCTGACGGTAATATAATCCAGCTCCATCTCACACTGAAATGCACGAAACACCAATCTTACCACTTCTGTGACTGCTTTTTAGTTTCGAAATGAGTTTTTCAACACTACGACCAGGGGCGTAACGAGGGGGGTCAAGCAGGGCACAATTCCGCGGGCGCCGAATCACTACGGAGTGCGCCGAATGACTGCGGGGGGCGCCGACAAGTCCCAAAAATGTCACAAGTACTTTCTTCAATACAGTGCATTTGCTCCTAACGACCTCAAACTCGAACATGGGGGCGCCAAACTTGCTTCTTGCCGCGGGCGCCATCAAGCCTCGTTACGCTCCTGGCTACGACCACTGTCTGACTAAATTTCAAGCAGGATCCGAGCAACCCCTGTTGTTTGTGGTCATAAACAATTCTAGTTACCCGACCGTCAAAAACAACAACACAGCTTAACATGCATTTGGTAAATATTAAATGCAGGCTAGAGGGTTTCTAAATCAGTGGCGTAGCCAGTCCAAAAATTTGGGGGGGGCGAAAAATTTTGGGGGGGCCAAAATGTATGATATTAGGCGAATAACACTATTTTGTTTGGAAAAACGCCTCTCAAAACACAAAATGACTAAATGTTCCAAAATATCCCCCCCCCCTCGGCTAGGCCTATTTTCTAACTAAATTATCGTTTAAAATCTTGCTGGCCGGAAGTTATCTACTGCATATGTCTAGGGTTGTCCGATGGCCGGTATTTCACCGACCTTGCCGGTATTTTACTGCTAACTTAGCAGAGGCCGTTAAAAGGCCGGTATTTTGAAAATCAGTGTCTGAAGCCGGTATTGTGAAAATAAAATAATTTGTCGTAGCTTCTAAAAGAACTAACGCAGAATTTCTCAAATCATGACTCTTGTAGTGAATCTTGTCAGGACAGTTTCTTCAGCGAAGTTTTTTTGCTGCTGGTGATGCAATCCTTGGTGCGATTGTTACGTCACACACACATCAAAACGTAACGGATCAGAATCAGCCAAAATACGGGCAAATTATAAATTGTGGTATAACAGTACTGACTGTCTCTCTGTTTTCCCTGTGCCGCTCACGAATTACGACACAGATTAGATCTGGCGCTGATGGCAAAATGGCCGATATTTTTACAAAACTCATTTGGCAACCCTACATATGTCAACCAAACGAACTTAAACGGGAAATTAAGAAAAAAAACGGGGGCCAAGCAAAAATATGGGGGTATGGCCCACCCAGGCTCCCCCCTTAGAATCGCCGCTGAATATAGAGGGTGGGTAAGAGCAATTGTCAGTGCCGCATTGCGGTGTCCTGAAACCCAAGTTTATTATATTGATGAGGTCCCTACATGAAGCAAATAACAATGTAGATTTTTCGGTGTCTGGGGTCTTTGCTCCACATATCCCACATATCCCCGGCGTGCTTGGCTGCGTGGCGTGTGTTTTGAATAAAACAAAGTGATGCTAAAGTATAAATGTTTTCACAGGACTGGACACTCAACTTCCTTGGACTCACGATTTCTACTGATCTTGGCCGTACTTCTAAAAACGAGCTAGCACCGGTTCAAAAAAATCTTTCAACTGGTATTGCTTATAAGTAGGGCAACCAATTCCTTGTTTTAAAAACTTAAAATTTTGACATTATAAATAACAAATTTTGACTTTATTTTGGCCTATCTGTTTCGGGCGTTTGTAATTGAAACGCGGAATACAAAGCGTATATGAGAAATCAAACCGATAGGTTAAAAATCTTCTCGCTGTTGAAATGAAGCAAAAATCGTGTGAAAAGACACAGCGAATCCAGAAGTAAAAAACCGTAGAAGAAAATCACTCAAACGCGTAAGAGAAATCTCCAGTGTCAAAAATCTGCTGTAGTCACTGAGAAGGTTCTACATTGATATACTTTAACATCAAGTACTACCACGCCTAGTGTGCTTTCAATCATCCAGTAGCGGCAAAACAATATTATTACGTCAGAAATCGCAAAAAATCTAATATTATGTCACAATTTCAACCAAACTTGCAAAATCATGTCAACATCTGTTGTTGTAGCTTTAATAAAAAGTCGATCAAAGGAAGAAAAACTGTGCTGCAACAAATTTTACCCTTACGATAAATTTGGACCTAATGATAAATTGTGACCTTTTTTGACCTAATAACTATGGAATCGGTTATGGTATCAGCGTGAAACTTGGTTTGTGGACGTTTCATAAACTTTAAAAAAGGCAGAAAAAAATTGACTTTATTGACTTTTGGTTACCCTACTTATAAGTTTTGATTATGTAGCATGTATCAGCGGACTCCACCTGCAGTTTATAACGATAACATTATGATAATATAACTTCAAATCCATGATTAGAAAAATGTGAATCATGGTCTAGCAGCAAATCGACACATTATAAAGAGCTTCAAATCTTTAAAGATATTTTCTAACTGAAAAGACGCTGCAGTGATTTCCGTCCATTGTGCAGCCCGGTCCTGTTCGGCATATTTTCAACACAATATAGCTGCATTCAACGACAATGCAACGTTGTATTGTCGCAATGTCGTGGATAAATCTGTTTCACTTCGATCTTACTCTCACTCCCGCCCCTTTTTGCTCTGACGTTGCTTTGGTATGTGCGAACCCTAGAAATTAGTCCTGTAGCCACCAGGGGTATTGCCCCAAAATTTTTTGTGCCCAGAAAATTTGCTTTAAACAAAACTAAAAACAAAAATCTTTCCAACCTAAAAATGTATTTTCCCCCCAAACCTGAAAAACCTGACTACGGGCCTGGGCCAACCTAGTTGTTGCAGGAGGACAGGTCAGTCTCCCAACTAAGTGACCTGACGTCTTGAAGTTGCCAAGCCAATACAAAGCGAAATAAAAGGCTCTCACCACTTTGTCAGTTAATAACACTCTAGTAGCACTTTAAGTTGATGGCCTCTTTCGATTATATTCAGATATACAACCAAATCTTCAATACGCTTCAGTGTGAAGTCGCAACGTTAAACTGTTCGGTGTGGACTAACGGTGAACAAGAACGTTGTGCGTTCGCATGCGCAACCGGAAACAGCGACCACTTGCGGTCGTCGTCGTGTGTATGATTAAACTGCAAGATCATTTTCTTATAACCAGGCGCTCAGAGCCGGTGGGGGTGAAGCAAGATCTGCGTTTGCGGTGATGTAGGTTTGCAGGCTATCATGTTAACTGGTAGTCTGTTCACAAACAAGTGCACTGCGTTGAATCACGAATTGAATATTGGTGCTTGAAACCACGCGGTAAAAATTCACAAAAAGTTTAAGCACTAATGTATTCCACTATACATTCATGGACGCTACATCCCTGCAATTACATCAAATCCCTCCCCTTATGCACTCATTTGTTTCGAGCTTTGTGTGACGAGATGGGTGCGAAACACAGAGGATTTTTGTTCTATTTGAACATCCGTTTGACTATCACGAGGAAAGGTGCTGTAGAGTTGTTGGCTTACGCCAGTGGTTCCCAAACTTTTTTACATGGTGGCACAGTTTCAAGGCTGTAAAAATTTCGCGGCACCCCTGTTGCAGTCCCGTCGCCACTGGGGGGGGGCTTTGGTGGGCTTAGCCCCCCCAAACAAAGTGCCAAACCCCCCAAATAGAAACATGAAACACCATAAACCATTGGAGTCTTTGTCAAACTTTCAATAAAGTAAGAGAGATTGCGGCGCATGAACTCTATTGTTGCTTGCTGCCATTGTGCGAAGCTTTGCCCACATGCCACTCGGGATTTCCGATCGCAACACTGGAAGAATCACTGATTCCGCAAGGACATGAGACTTGATTTAAGTGCAATAAATTCTGCCACCTCTTATGAAGCTAATTGAGCTCTTTCTGACACAGTCATTGCTTTCTGAAATAGTTCCCTTTGCCTTGAATTAGCTTGCAACAATCTTTGAAAATAAACCATCGTTTTAGTTTGAAGGTTAGAGTGATTGGTAATGACGTGTCTTCTCAATTTAGTTGGAACCATTGCTTCATTGGGCAACTTCTGACCGGAAACACACATCGCGGTTTAGGCATCTGTTCATCTCCAGTCCAGTGAAATCCAAATTCTAAATAATCATCGCAGTACAACCGGTGAAACTTTGCTTTTTTCCAACTGAAGTCGATTATGATCTTGATAGTTGTTTATTTTCCGAAGACTCACTTTTGTCACTACCAAGTTTTCTGAACTCTGCGGCGTGCAAGTGTGGGTCCGCAGCAGAGATGGACTGGACTTGGACTGGATCCGGACTATAGCAAATTTTGTTGAATTTGGATTAGATCCGGAGTGTAAAGCACTTCAAAATTTAGGATCCGGACAGGATTTGGACTGAGCTAATGGAAAAGAAATGGGACATTTTTGTTGTGAAAAGGCTGCATTTTTCCAATTTTCTGGATTCATTTGGACTTGAAAATTTTTTGGACTGTGGTTGGGACTTGGACTGAGTTCTAAAAAATCAGGACTGGATCGCAAAATATGATAGTCCGCTCACCTTCGGCCGGCAGATCGTTGCTCGACAACACCAAAAATAAATCTTCGCTTTATATTTACTGTCGCTTCGCGGCACGGTAGGGGAGTCCTCGCGGCACCGTACCGTGCCGCGGCACGGCGTTTGGAAATCACTGGCTGACGCAATGAAATTAGCGCTTTGCGCTTTTTTCAAAAGAACTAAATCACAACCTTGCTGAACGATTCAACGACAAATGGATTGCCAAATTGCTGTTCTTAGCTGATTTTTCCAGCCATATAAACCAGCTGCACACCTCTATGCAGGAAAAAGATGAAATAGTTTAGATGTGTCAGAGACAAGGGCGTACGCAAGCGGGGGGGTTTGGGGTTAACCACCCCCCTTGAGCTTGATATTTTACAAAAACTTTATTACCTGCGCAAAGAAAATGAATTGTTTTCGCATACTTTTGCTTGTTGATTTGTCTACTTAATGCAAATACCAGGGAATGAATTTCCACGCAAATTTAAAAGAACATTGTAAATGAGCCAAAAAGTAATAATTATGTTTTGGTGGGAATCTGGGTTACTGTTTGCGTCCAGAAACCATCTCACCTCTTTCTGCAGACCTTTCGTCCACTACGCATGTTAAGATTGTGTTCCGCGATAGTTCACTTTATCCGAAACAATTGTGTTTATTTTGTCTGCTATGGCTGATCAGCGCAAGCGCTGACTGTATTGGCTACACAGGCCGGATTCTGTAGCATGATAAAACTGTTGCATTAGCTCAAAACAGCAGTTGTTAACATAGAAGTATTCAGGCATTTCATAATGTCTCAGCAGGGAAAAAGAAAAACTAAAAATGTGCTGAACTTCTATACATAACAAAAAATCGAAAGTTTGTTTGCGTACTTTATGCGCATTCTCAATTGTTGTGTATTCAGCAAGTTTTGATCTTACAAACCGGGGTGTGCGCCAGCCAGTCCAGCCGCAGACTTCCTTTGCTTCACTGCTCGTATTCGACAACATATTAGTGAAGCCTCATTTTGCAGTTGTCAGTTGCTGTGATGAGTGTGTTTTACTCCCCTGTTTTAACACGCAGCCTTAATTTTTGCAGTTATGAATTGCTGTATCGCAGCGTTAAGTTTATTTAATGTATCCTAACTTGGAGCGCTGATGGTTTATATTCAGCGCAATGACACATAAAATAAGGGGAGAAGAATATGCATATTGTGTCAACAAACTTCGCCAAAACGTTGATTTGGGAACATGAATATGACGTTAAATTGTGACGTCACAAAGAGTGCACACCACAAACAAATGACCACCATATGCCACTGAATGGCCCCCCCATGAAAATTTTCTGCGTACGCCACTGGTCAGAGAAGAGATCGTCGTATATATAAAGGCAAAATAAAGTTGTGGATCCAACGAATGGGAAGTGGTAAAATAGCTCTTATCAGGCATTAAAGCATTTGTAGAAGAGGTAGAAATTGATTTGCGTTGTATTCGTCAAATGTGTCTTGAGCACCTTACTACCATTATCTTTGAGTCTGAGTTAGATAGATACATCACTTTTAACAATAACAGCAAAATATTTAACTGGGTGCGGAGACCTTTTTTTGAAGTTCCAGAGCTACAGGTTCATTGTGAAATGAAATACATTGCTGAACAGCTGATTGAGCTGCAAAGTCGATAGCTGTGGATCGACAAGGTTGCAAACGTTTCTCTGACTTAATTTTGTGTGAATATTTAGTCAATACAACCAAATATCTCTGATCTATGTCGGCAGGCAACAAAAGTTATTTTCCCTTTTCCAACTACTTGCCTTTGTGAAACTGGTTTGTTAACAGCAGCTATGGTTAAAACCAGGTACCGAAAACAAATTCAATCAGCAGACGAAATGAGATGTGCATTGAGCCAGAGACGAATATACACTCCTATTTTGAAAAACCTGTGAAACAAACTCAGAGACAAAGTTCTCATTGAAATTTGCGAAGGAGTACGATAAATAAATAAATTTTGCTAACATTATGGTTTATATTATGTTTGTAGTCTACTTTGAGATCGCGAAGGTTTATTCTGGTCCGAAAACAGTCCGTGGCTTAAAAAGTTTGGGAAACACTGCGGTACTGGTTGTTTAGCCCCGCCCAACCACGTGTTGCGATCAGCTGTGACGCGCCGCGTCACTGATCACCCCAATGGACGTTGTGCTGAGCCGTGCTGCCTCGCTGATCAGCCCAATGGACGTTGTGCTGGGCCGTACTGCCTCGCTGATCAGCCCAATGGACGTACGTTGTGAAGAACCGTGCCGCCTCACTGATCACAAACCATGCTGAGCCTTCATAACGCTGAGTCGCCGTAATACCACAGACATAATCAGGATCACCGTTGTTTTTGCGGGCAGTTTTCTTTTAAAAACCAGACGAAGAATCGAAATATTAGATACAATACACCCAGCATAAAAACGATAAACAATGGTAACACACTATTCAGGGTATGGAACATCGTGAGGTTGGCAATTCTGAAAAAAAGCCAATATTGTTGGTTGGTGGCAACCTTACTTGCCAATAAGAATACAGGGAGTTGTAGCTTGCAACAGTAGTTTCTCCAGAATGCAGCACCAGTTTAACAGAGAACAACAGAGCAATATCAGTGCGTAAGCATCAGCAACTTAGTGAAGTTCCTGCTTACGAGTCAAAAATTTTGTTGTTTTAAGCACAGTATATTTAAGTTTCTCTACTGCTCTGCTTTTCAAACCGTATGACACGGTCCAGTAACGGGCCATGCCCATAAACAGGCTATGTGTTGTAAAGCGAATATAACTTCCCGTATTTGTGCTTTCACTGCTCTATAACATATTGTGAGTTACGAACCGTTTTTAAGTAAACATGTGGACCATTTTGAATCCAAAAGTTTTGAAACTGTTGTAGTATGACATGCAAACAGGTTGGTCTAAAGTAGAGGTACAATGATCTTGCTATTATTTCCAGGAGGGAAAGAAAGGTCAAAGGTTGAATGCTTTTAAGCATAAAATGTTAACTGCTTGCAAACACGAAACGTTGATTGTCTTTTCAAACAATTTTGGGTCTGCACAATAAAGTAAAGTTTGTTTTTGTAGTTCAAAGGTTAACCTGTAACCTGTTTACAGTTAACTTACAGTTAACCTGTTACAGTTAACCTAACACCTGTTTTGTAAGCATTTACAGTTAACCTGTAACCTGTTTACAGTTAACTTACAGTTAACCTGTAACCTGTTTTGTAAGCATTGTTTTTACATTGAACCATATAAAAAATGAGTCAACATTGCGGACATCCATGTGGAAATTTTGGAGGAGAACCCAGGTGGTCTTCAGACAAGGATGGCTGCTTCACGTTTAGCAGCATTACCAGAGATGATAGGAGTATGGAAATTCAAGAGGTACTTATAACATTGTACTTAGTCTTTCGATGCGGTAGGATGAGATCTTATTGAAAAGTAGCTCCAGCTTCTACTTTACGCAATAAAAAATATACTCTCATTCAACATTATGTTGGTAAAAAGAGAAAAGGAATGAGAAAGCAAATCGCAATTGTCTTCACAAATCGACCTTAAATAGAGATTTCTACAACGGTTCTTCCTACTTATAAATAAACTTGACTTACTGTAAATTTCTTTGAACGAAATATATAATTTTGTTACTCGGTTCAAACACAATGATGATTTGTATGGAGCACCTTTAGCGCAAAGGGCGAATCTGTTTGTGAAACAAGGAACACCGGTGACGTTTGGTGAACCAATCATCGCAGGGGCTTGGAAACCAGACTTTCGCCCAAGTTTAGACGGAGCCCCATCTGTCGTGCATCCACCAGTTTTCCTCAATCCAGTTCATTCTGCTTGAAAAATTGTGAAACACGTTGAAAATACCATTTCCTTGGTTGTACTGGACAACCCTTATCTCAGCAATAACTCCGTTTCACAGCATCATTCTGCGTGAAACCCACGTAGACACGTACTTGAAAGCTGTTGGCTATTCGTCAATTTGTATGGCAAACCAAAGGCGCAGCGACTAGGGGAGCTGTAGGAGTTAATGCCCCTCCCGTAGCAGATTTATCCAATCACAAACGCTGATGTTTATTTCATCTACTCGGGAAGTTTTTCACCAATTTTTAATTCGGGTCGGGTGCATTCCAGAAAGTTCGGCGGTAGTACAAGCAGGTGCACCAACTAATTTATATCAAATGAGGCAGTTGTGAATTTTCGAGGCTTGCGAAATAACCAAACAGCTTTCTTCACTCAGGGCATAGCCATACCGGTATTCACAGCAGCAGCTCGGTGCATTGTGCTCTACAGGCATGGAAATAAACAGGCTAAGTGATACAGTTGTTTGAGCACTCGCCACAGACGCTGGTTCGATTACCTGTTGGGTCATACCGAAGACTTCAAAAGCGTTGCTTGCAGCCTGTCCAGCTTCTTGCTCGGTGTTGATGGATGGGTGCAAGGGAACGGTTCATGCGCGGTGCTGTCACTGACGTGCTACCAGTGCAACATTCACTGCGAAAGCAGCCATTCACGTCGCAACCAAGCGCAGGTGGGCGCCCGCAGACCACTCACGACACTCCCGAATTGAGTGGACTTCTTTTGAGCGAGTTGTTACTGTCCACTGCGGGGCAGGTGTTGAGCAGTCATTCGATTGTTTCGTCGTCCAGAACCGTCAGGCCGTGCAGTCCATGGGGAAGTTGAAGGATTGGACATTGGAGGACAACATGGTCAATGGTTTGTTCTTCTGCGCCACACTCACAGGCTGCAGAGGAGGACATACCCCATTTGTACAAGCAAGAGCGGAAACATCCAACACAGGTGCGGAAGCGGTTAAGCCGGACCCACGCTGTTCTTAGTAGGGTCATTCCAGGATGGTGGGTGCCGGGGATGAAAAAACGAAGTCTTGTAGGTCTGCCTAACCACTCCGCATTCCATTGGTGATCCGCCCAGACTCTGGGCGGATTAAAGTTGTGTGGGACCCTGGCTGAAACTTAGAAAGGGGCCCTTTCTATACATACAAAACTGTCGTTAATATGGAAAAAAATAAATGAACGAACTGAAGTATTTGTATTATTGAAAGAAAAAAGCTTGAGCACAAAAAACGAATCGTTAACTAATTTGAACGTCAGAATATGAACGAAACTCGTTGATTTCAAGTCTCCTTTTCTTGCTCGAGACTTGAAACCATATCGATAAATGTTCACAAAACACCGGTGGAATGTTTTGAATATACAGTGGAACCCCGTCGACGACCACCCAGCTATCACGAACATTTTGACGCGGTCTTCCCTATGCTAATGCATTGCCTTTTTTTCACTAACGCGACCACCCCGGAATCCAGACCGCGGCCACAGTCCAGCTGTTACAAAACTGCTAATCGAACACCGCGTAACACGACCACATATTCCATGGTTTTACGTTCATTCATAAGATATAACACTACTAAATTGTTTTTATTTTTCTACTGCACTTGGAATATAAAATGGCACTCAACAAAAGTCTTAACTGAAAGCAAATCTTACAACTTACTAAAGTCGAAAATCGAATGAGTCTTTGAGTTTAGCGTGAGCAAGCTGAGAGTTACTTGAACGAAATGTAAACAGAACCGAGACGTGCATGATACGGGTTGATTCTTGTTATCAGTTAACGTTTTAAGTAACTCCATATCTGCCGACTTTTCATTTTGTTATTGCGTTTATTCTGTTTTAAGTCAGTTATCAAGAATTGTACCAAATAATGGCGATTCACATAAAATAGTATGTACCAAAATGTCCAAACTAACTTGCATCTTGGAAGTAAATAGTACCAGAATTGGTATTAAACTATCAGTTGACATTGTTTATTGTGTAAGGTCTTCACTCCCACACGCAATGCGCTAGACTCCAAACATGCATCGCACTAACAAAGAACACACAAATACATGAACGTACACGAGGATATGTACGTGGCGTATACTATATACCGACTCTGGCAGTCCTGCCTTATGACACCATGATTTAGTATCCTAAGCGAAAATCTAATTACTTACCATTGTTGGGAATCTTGACTCCACTTAACAAGTTCACAACTTCCTTAGGGGCTGTCTGCAGGATCGATGTTCCAAATGACGTGGATGCCGATATGCGCATTGGAAACGGAAATAAGACAAGCGGATGGAATACCTTGATATTTTAGACCTTGGAGTACTAACTTGTTAGTGAGTGTCGATCAGACCACACGCCAAAGAATCAACTACTTTTATGTCAACGGAGCAATTTCAATGAGTGAGCACAGAGCGCCTACTTATTAGTTCCAATTGGCGATGGTATCTTTTACAGCGTTTTGTTCATATATTACATTTTTTTACCGACTTAGAAATTGGAGACCCCTAAATATTGGCGGCCCCTGGCGGTAGCCCATTCATCCCACCTCAATCCGCCACTGACCCAGAGCGTCGAACAGATGTTATTTTTGTCAGATGAAATGATGAGTTGTTGTGCGGCGGGCACAGGTGGGTGTCTGGATTTGATACGCCCTGCATTCCGACTCGTGGACAAGTGAGCGCTGAGTGGAGCAGGTGTCCAGGCTCCATGGCACGGCGTGCTAGAGACAGTGTGGTTCCTTTGCGACGAAGCTCAGCAGGTTGGATGCCTGCGAGGATATGAAGGTTATCTGCTGGTGTAGGACGCAAGCATCCAGTCATAATCGCAAGGCGTCGTTGATGGCAGGGTCAATGAGGCGGGTGTAAACACTGCTGCACCAGACAGGAGCGCAGTACTCTGCGGTTGAATGCACCAGGGCTAGGGTGGCTGTTCGCAACCTTGTTGCTCCAGCACCCCAGCCACACCCAGAAAACCGCCTCAAGAGTGCGACGCGTGATGTCAGCTTTTTACGATAAGACTTAAGGTGTCGGCGACACGTGAGCAGGCCCGTAAGCAGCTTGGGACACCAGGAGGGCCGAAGAGTTTTCTGAGAGGGACCCGAATTTTTTGAACTATATCCAATAGTTTTAAACGATGTCCAACACATTTCTCCAGGGGGGCGAAAAATTTTCTAGGGGAGGCGAAACCCCTCATGCGCCACCCCTGGTTACGGGCCTGTACGTGAGCGACCTGTCCTACGTTACTCCGAGGTATTTGGGCTCGGAGCAGAAGGGCAGGGTTTCGTTGTTGAAGTTGACTTTCAGCTCACGTTTGGCTTCCT